>ENA-UONQ01000379-UONQ01000379.1-human-gut-metagenome-genome-assembly--contig:-CS26-NODE-379-length-60485-cov-6.498593_pt1 | contig 60485 bp, 43 predicted proteins | sample MGYA00242460_ERZ724007 | MGnify/ENA metagenome assembly ERZ724007
GGGCACAAACAGGCAGGCTGCAACCTCTCGGTTGCAGCCTGCCTGTTTGTCAGCGTCATTCGACCGCCAGCTCCCGGTCGATCCGATCGGCCATGTAGCGGCAGAAACTGCGCGTATCGGCCAAGGGAGCCGACGCAGCGCCCCGCCGGTACATCGCCTTCATGTCGAGCAGCAGTCCGTAGAACAGATGCTCCCGGAAGGCGGGAATCACCCGCGGCGTCCGGTAGCCGTAGGCGGCGCCCTGCACCTCGCCGGCGCCCAACGGCGTGAAATCGTCGGCCCGGCGCTCCGCCGGCATGTCCGGAAGCGCCCCGGCGTCAGTCGCCGGGAACAGATCGCCGCCGTCGGACAGCGAACCGGACCCGTCAAACAGCGCGAAGGCGCTTCCCGAACCCGACGAAGGCTTATCTTTGACGTTGGCCGCGGCGACGGTCGATTTGAGCAGCGACTGTTGCAGATTACGGACATGGTCCGTCAGCGGTTCGCGCGAACGGAGCCGCTCCTCGAACCACGCCACGAGGTCCTTCGCCATGAGGTCGGCCGTATAAGGATCGTCGGCCTTCGAAGCCGCGAGGTCCAGCGTTCCGAGCTTTTCAAGAAGCGTGCGCGCAATCCGGCGCTGGAGGTATTCGCATGCCTGCACGCGGTTGTAAACGTTCTTCGACACCCCCTGCCGGTCGATCCAGCCGAGGTCGGCGGTCAGGGCGAGCGCCTCGCGCAGGGCGCGTCGCTGCACTTCGCGCGGCACGGCCGTGCAGGCGGGCCGGGCCGTTCCCTCGTAGACCGGATTCATATAGACGCCCCCGATGTAGCGCATCAGCTGCAAGGCGAGGGAGTTGACGCGCAGAACCATCTCCGTGAGCAGCTCCTCGCGGAACTTGTAGTCGCCGTCGCGGCCCGAAAGCCACCCGTCGCCGTGCTCGGCGACATATTTCAGATTGGCCGATTGCAGCGCCACGCTCCGGAACAGGTCGTCGCCCAGGTCTCCGGCCCCCACGCGGGGATCGTAAGTCCCGGAGGCGTACTGCGCGAAGAAACAGCGGGGGTCTCCCTCCTTCGAGGCGAGCAGGCGGCGCAGCTCCGGAACCTCGTCGTGCGGCGTCACAGCCCCCGGAACGGGCTTGTAGAGCCACTCGACGGCCAGGTAATCGTAAGGACCCAGCGCGTCGGCCACGAGCTTCACACCGCGCTCCCTGTCGCCCGGCTGCGCGACGATGTTGTAGAACACGTCGTCGGTGATCGACGCCGCCAGGCCGTTTTTCCGCGTAAACGACGGCGAACGGAGCGAGTCGGTCGGATAGGCCGACGAGGCGGCGTAGTTGGGCATCACGCCGAAAGCCGAGGCCGCACGGCGGGCCACCATGGCCGTCAGGGCGTCGGCAATCTGACGCGCCGAAGGCTGCGTGGTGCGCGCCTCGGGGTCGGCGGCCGACAACGTCAGGAGCAGCTTCTTCTGAATGGCGGCCGTGAAATTGAAGGGCACGAAGATGTCGGTCCCGAGGATTTCACCGCTGCGCGGATCGACCCACGAGGCGGTGTAGAGTTCCGAATTGGAGGTTCCCGTGCGCCGCACGCAGTTGTTATAGAGGCTGTTGTCGTTGAAAGCCGGATCAGCCGGAAAAGGCTCTACCCGCACGACATCCTTGCAGCCGATCTTCGCGAAGGCATCGTTCCACAGCAGAAGCCCCCGCTCGACGGCGGCATAGGCCGAAGCGTCGAAAGCCGTGTCGACGTAAAACACCACGGGACGCACCTTCCCCGCGCTGTCGAGGATCGAACGGCGGCAGACGTAATAATCGGTTTTGGCCTCCTGCTCCCGGTCCGAGAAGCGTTTGAACGCCTTGGCTGCCAGCCCGAGCCGCTGGTCGCAGAGCCGCATCCGCCGTTCGGGATCGCCCAGCACGCGGAGCGTGCGGCGGGCGACGATCGACTGGGGCTTGTCCTTCCACAGGTCGAGCAGGCCGAGGAAGCTGACCGTCGTGCCGTAGGAAAGCTCTCCCACCACCGAAACGCACCCTTTTCCGCCCGTCACGCCGGTCAGCATCGAACGGTCCTTCTTGTAATCGGCCTTGGCCGTCATCCAGCCGCCGTAGGTGTTGCCGCCCTCGGGGTCGATCGGACGCAGGCGTTTGACGTCCCCGACGAAAAGCGCCGTGACGTCGACGACGGACGATTTCCCGTCGGGCGTGCGGGCCTTCACGGCATACGAGGCCACGATCGGACCGATGTTGCTCCGCCCGACGGCCTCACGCATCGCCGGGCTGCCGTCGACGATCACCACCGGAGCGAACTCCCGCATGCAGAGGAGCGTGTCGCTCTTCCCGCGGCCGAACTCGACCATGTAGGGCGGCACGGGCTGCTGGTGGGCCAGTCCGTCGCCGGGATCGCCCGTCCACTCGATCGTCGTGGTGATCATCAGCCCCCGGCCGAGCAGCGAATCGGGGAGTTCGAGGTAGAGTTTGTCCGCAGTCAGGTGCAGGGTCAGCCCGCCGCCGCGGACAGTCTCCACCCGCTTGTCCTTGAACAGTTTCTCGTAGGGAGTCGCCTTGGCGGCGGTATCGGCCTCCTGCTTCTTTTTCTTGTCGCGCTTCCTGTCCCCGGCTCCGGCTTCCACGGCGGCCGAACCGGCCGCCCGGACGGGCCGAGACGCCGCCGGCAGCAGCAAGATTCCCGCCAGCAGCGGAAGGAAAGCTATTTTAAACAGTTTCATCATGGTCCGGAAGATTTATTTTTTCAACGCTTTCTCGATGTTGCGCAGCAACAACTCGTAGTGCAGGCGCGCTTCGCCCGTCGCCGAAGCGCTCTTCGTGCGGAGCATCGCACGCAGTTTGAGCAGCGCGGCATAATCCCCGGCCTCGGTGTTGCGCGGGTCGTAGTAGTTCAGGCGCGGAGAGCCGTAGCCCAGCAGCGGCGCGGTGTCGACGCGGTGCGCGGCGGAGAAGGTTTCGAAGGGGTCGTGGCCGCAGCGTTCCCCGCAGGCGGTGAGCGCCGCGGTGCGGGCCGCATGCTCCCCAAGGAAGGCGGGAACGGGCATCAGTCCCTCGTCGGAGACCAGCTTCTTCTCCTCCCGCGCCCCCGTCCCGGTGTATTTCAGCCCGGCCGAAAGGCTGAGACTGCGGACGTATTCGCGCTGGAGCATCATCTCCAGTGCATCGGGCGTGCGGCCCTTCAGCGTCGAAGCCCACACGAATTCATAGACATCCCTGCGGCACTCCTCGGGCGTGTAGGCCTCCTTTTCGGCCAGCGCGGCGCTCAAAGCCACACGCGCCGGGGCGGCCACGACGACCGACACCAGCGAAGCCATGATCGACTCGGCGGGCGAACCCATCAGCGGCATGTCGCGGATCAGTTCGGCGTTGTCCAGCCACTTCATGTCCTTGAGCTGCGCGAGACAGAACAGCAGGGCTTCGCGCTGGCGTTCGCGCGGCACGCTGCGGTAGGCTTCCACGGGGTCGCCCTCCATCTTCTCGGCGAAGTAGATGCCGCCGACGTTGGCCAGCACGTGGTTCAGGTAGCGGATATACTGCGTGAGCACCTCGTCGTAGAGGGTGCGCCGCTGGGAGAAATCGGGGTCCTGGGCGCCGATCCAGGCGTTCATGTTGCCGAGAATGTATTTCAGATTGGCGATGCCGTAGCCCGAGGCCTTCACGGCGTCGTCGCCCAGATCCTCCGACTGCGAACGGGGATCGATCGAGCGGCTGAACTGCTGCTTGCCGAAACGGTAGACCGAATCGGCGGCGGCCCCGGTTATCCATTTCGAAGTGACGGCATATTCGTCGGCAGCCGTCGCAGCGTCGGGCACGGGCGTGTAGAGCCATTTCACGGCATAGTAGTCGTAGAGGCCGAAACGCGGCGGGGTGAGCTTCACGCCGCGCTCCCTATCCCCGGGCCGGGCCACGTAGTTGAAGCGAGCGTAGTCCATGATCGAGGTGGTCGTGCCGTACTTCTGCGTGAACGACGGCGAGCGGAGCGAATCGACAGGAATCACCGCCGAGGCGCTCATGTTGTGCATGTAACCCAGGCAATGGCCGACCTCGTGGGCCACGACGTAGCGCAGTCCGTCGCCGATCACCTCCTCGGGAATCGTCACGGCGCGCACGCGCTCGTCGGCCTGCGCCGTCTGGACGAACAGCCAGTTGTTCAGCAGTTTCATCACGTCGTGGTAGACATAGACCGAAGCGTTGAGTATCTCGCCGCTGCGCGGATCGACCCACGAAGGCCCCATGGCGTTGGCGATGGCGATCGGCGCGTAGCGAATGCACGAATACTTGATGTTGTCGGGATCGAATTCGGGATCGTCCTTCGGATAGGGCTTTGCGGCGATGGCGTTTTTAAATCCGATGCGCCCGAAAGGCTCGTTCCACTGATCGACGGCCTCGAAAATATGCTTTTTCCACATCTCCGGGAATCCGTCGTCAACGTAGAAAACGATCTGTTTCTTCGGCGCGACCCGCTCGCCGCGCTTCCAGGCATCCATATCCGACGGCTCCAGCCGCCAGCGGTGGGCGTAGTAGATCACCTTGGCACGCTGCTCATGCTCGCTGAAAAGCACCTTGCCGGTCGGGAACACCGACATGCGGCTGTCGGTGATGCGCGGACGGTAAGGCTCGCGGGGCAGCAGCACCAGCGAACGGGTCATCACGGCCGTCAGCGGCTGGTCCTTGACCAGCGTCGTGCGGCCGCGGGTGAGCGTGAAAATATAGCTCAACGTACTGCGCACCACCACATTGTCGCTGAAAGCCTTGATTTCGCCCAGCATCGAACGCTCCTTCTGAAAGGTCTTCTTCAGCTCGAAAGCCGTATAAAGTCCGTACTTCGAGAAGGGCGACATCTCCTCCACGTCGGCCACGAACAGGTCCGTGACGTTGACCACCACGGCCGTGCTGTCCCGGTTCCAGGCCTCGATCTTGTAATTGCGCAGGATGGGATCGGCCGTGTTCCGCTTCACCGCCTCAGCCAGCGCGCGGGAAGCCCCCGTCTCGTCGGTGATGTTCTCGCAGTTGACCGTACGCAGTTGGACCGAACGGTCGTTGCGCGTGAAAACCACCTGCAGCGGATAGTCCGACTTGGAGCCGGTCGTCGCCGCAGCGTTGTCCGAAACCTCCGAAATGGTCGATCCGAGCAGCATTTCGCGCCCGAAAAGCGAATCGGGAATCTCGAAATAGAGCTTCCCCTTGACGTCGTGCAGGCGGAACATGCCGTCGGCCACCGTATGTTTCTCCTTGAAGAGTTTGTCGTAATCGCTTTCCTTCGGTTTTTCGGCCGAACTCTCCGCCTTCTTCGAAGCGGAGGATTTGGGCTTCTTCGCCGTCGCCGTCGCCGCCGTGAGGCAGAGCAACAGCACCAATAGTTTTCGGATCATCTGCTGAAATTTAGAATTGTGTTCGAGGTTCTTTTCGTCCCGGTTCCTGCGACCGTTCCATAATAAAGAGGGAATTTTGCCGGAAACGACATACACGAAGGCCGAAAAAAATGGGCCGCGTCGTGTGACGCAGCCCGCTCATCCCTGATTTTCAGCGGATCAGTACATATACTCGGTTTTGGATGGGTTGCCTCCCTGCTGCGACCACGACGCGGCGCAGCCCTCGGCCGCACCCTTCACCGCGAAGACGGTGGGCTTGTCGTCCTTCATGCCGTTGACGTAGATCGTGCCGTCGTAGGAGATCGTCGGCGACGAACGCAGCTCGTCGGCCAGCTTGATCTCCGCCACGCGCGAGCCGTCCTCCGGGCGGAGTTTCACCAGTTTGCCCGTAGTCCGGTCGTTGTAATAGACGAAACCCTGATCGTCGACGGCCGGAACGCCGTTGATGTCGCCGTCGGCGGCGTGCTCCCAGCGTTTCACGCCCTGCGCGGAGATGGCCGTGACGTGGGCCGCCACGCTGCCGGTCTTCTGCGTCGCGGCGTAGACCGTGCCGTCCTCGCCCAGCGCCACGCCCATGCCCGACTGGGCGCAATCGCCCTTGACGGGACAGTACCAGTCCGGTTCGGGCGTCTGCCCGTAGACGGTCTTTGCCGGATCATAACAGTAGACGACACCCCCGCCCAGACTCTTGTCCGCACGCACGCCCTGGTTCTGGAACAGAATGTAGACCTTGCCGCCGGGACCCGACGCAGGCTGCGTGCCGTTCGGCGCCTCGCACGTAGCATCCTTGCCGCTGCCGCCGTAGTTGTGCTCGCGGCCGTTCGACTTCACGCAGGAGAATTTCCACTTGCCCGCGCCGTCGGGGAAGAAGACGCGCATGCCGTGACTGCCGCCCGTACCGGCGATCACCATGCCGTTTTTGAGCGGCAGCACGCCGCCGTAGGAGCCGCCGTTGACGTGCCGCTCGTCCACCAGGTCGCCCGACGATTTGTCGTAGACCTGGAAATTCTGGTGCCCCGAAGGCACGTTGCGCGCCACAATGAAGAGGTATTTCTCGGTGACGGCCGGCGAAAGGAACCGGAAGCTGGTGTTCACGCCCGTATTCACATGCCAGACCTGCGAGCCGCCCCCGGCGCCGCCGCTGACGGCGTAGAACGCGCTGCCTCCCGCGTCCTTGTTCGGCTCGTTGAAGCCCGCCAGCGCGTAGACCGTACCGTCCTCGTCGACCGAAGGCGTCGGCGACTGCACCTTGATCGAACCGCTGTTGTTCTCGGCCGACGCACCGTCCTTGCCGATGTCGAAGGCCCAGAGACGCTCGCCGGCCTTCGTGAAGCAGACCAGCGAATAACCCGTCGAAGTCACATAGACATACTCGCCGTCGGGGCTGACCGCGGGCGACGTGCCGAACACATAGGCGTCCTTCGTGTCGTCGTAGGGGTACGACCAGAGCAGGTCGAGGCTGATGGCGCCGCGGCCCACGTCGATGGTCACCGTCTTGGTGTTCCTGCCTTTCTTGTTGTCGGTCACGGTCAGCGAGACCTCCGTAGCCCCCTGCGCCGCGAAGGTGAATTCGGGGTTCTGCTTGTCGGAGGTCGTGGTTCCGAATTTCCACTCCCAGGCCACCACCTCGCCGTCCTCGTCGGTCGAACGGTCGGTGAACTGCACCGGTTCGCCCGCCACGACCTTCTCGGGCGACCACGTGAAGTCGGCCACGGGCCGGATGTTGTTGTCCACGACCCGAATGGTCTTCTCGAACGACGACTTCTTCGCCCCGCGGTCGGAGGTAACGGTCAGCTTGATGACATACTCTCCGGCCTGATCGTAGGAGATGTTCTCCGGAGTGGTTTCGTAGGAGACGACGCCCTTGCCCAGCTCCCATTTGCAGATGGCGATCAGGGCGTTTTCGGCCGTCGAAGTGTTGGTGAGCACCACCGGGTCGCCCACGTCGTAGGACTCCTTGTCGGTGGTGAACGAGGCGTGGACCGCCACTTCCTCGTCCGGCTGGCAGGAGACGGCCCCCATAAGGGCGAAAGCGGCCAGCATATAGATAAATCGTTTCATTTCAATCGGTTTTGAGCTTTGGTTGCAGGATTACTTGAACTCTAACACGGCCGCGATGGGATAGTGGTCCGAAATGTAGGGGACCTTCTCGTAACGCTGGTCGACGGTGGCGAAGCGCAGGGGCGTGAAGCCCGAGCTGAAGATGTGGTCGATGCGCGGGTAGTTGGTCGCCCCGCCGAAGTTGTTGAACGACGCCTTGTTGTCGGTCACGGGAGCGGTCGTGCGCGCGTCGGCCATGAACTTCTTCACGCCGTCGAAAATCGGGCTGTCGAGCATCTTGTTGAAGTCGGCGGTCAGCACCGTCGGCTGGTTGTCGGGGTTGAGCGACCGGATCTTCGCCTCGATCAGCTCCATCGACTTCTGGGCCGCCACCTGCCCCACATGGTCGATGTGGGTGTTGACGTAGAAGAACTTGCGGCCCGACTTGTAGTGGGTGAACAAGGCCCACGTGGCCGTGCGGTAGGTCGAGGCGTCCCAGCCGACCGACGGGACGTCGGGGGTGTCGGAGAGCCAGAAGGTCCCCCACTTTTCGAGCTTCACGGCATCGGCGAGATAGTAGATGGCCATGAACTCACCGGCATTCTGGCCGTCGGTGCGGCCCACGCCGACGCTCTTGTAGCCCGCGCAGTTCTCGTCCATGTAGGTCTTCTGGTCGAGCCGCGCCTCCTGCACGCCGAGCACCGTCGGCTGCTGGTCGGCGAACATCGCCGGAACGGCCTTCTTGCGGTTGTCCCAACTGTTCGCACCGTCGTCGCCCGAGCTGTAACGCACATTGAACGACATGACTTTCAGCTGATTGTCCTCAAGTCCGGGATTGACCGGCTCCTCCGGTTCGTCGCCGGGCTGAGGTTTGTAGAATTCCGAGTAATCGGGCTTCGGATCGCTGCACCCGGCGGCGAAAACGAAGGCGAAACTCAACGAAAACGTCAGTAAATAACGGAATATTCTCATGGTCTTGCTTTTTATTTATTCGTTGTCCCACTCGGGGTTCTGCGAGATCGTATAGCCCGCGTTCCTGTAATCGCGGATCACCTTGGCGGGAATCGGATAGAGGTACTGGCGCCCGTCGGGATACCAGTAGCGGTCGCCCGCACCGGTCTTGTAGACCAGATCGTAACCCGACACGGGATTCGCCTCGGCATAAAGCCCCACGCCGTCCTGATTGACGCGGACGGCGATGTTCTTGTAGGCCGCCGGAGCCGACGCAACCTCGCCTTCGGTGAAGTAGTAGTCGTTCACGCCGTCGCCGTTGACATCGACGGGCTGCTCCAACCCGGGGATGTGAATGCCGCTCCACGGCAGGGTCTCCATCAGCGATCCGCACTTCCAGCGGCGCAGGTCGTCGAAGCGCATGCCTTCGGCGACGAGTTCGATGGCCCGCTCGCGGCGGATTTCGAGCAGCACGGGGCTGGTCACATCCGGATAAAAGGTGCTTTGCAGGTAGCTGTCGACGGTCGTGGGCAGCGTCTCCGTGCCGCCCGTGATACCCGCGCGCTTACGCAGCGCACCGACCGTGAGCGCCCATTCGGAGTCGGTGAGCACCCCCAGTTCGGCCTGCGCCTCGGCGTAGTTGAGCAGCACCTCGGCATAGCGGATCAGCGGAATGCTGTTGATGTTCTTCGCACCGCCGTCGTACTTCGATTCGTCGAGCGTATACTTGATCACCTGGTAGCCCGTGAGCGAAAGGTTTTTGATGTCGGCGACCGCCGTCTTGCCGTCCCACAGGAAGTTGCGGCCGCGCACGGTCTGCTCCAGGCGCAGGTCGCGCCCCTCCATCTCCTCGGCGAAGGATTTCACGGCGTAGTCGGCGGCGGCGGTGAAGGGCGTGCCGTCCTGCTTGAGGTAGGTGTGGACGAACGAGCGGACGAGGCTCCAGCACAGTCCGTACGAGCGGGCGTTGAACCACCAGTTCTGCTCGCCGAAGATGCCGGATTTCTCGTTGGCGCAGACGGCGAGGATCACCTCCTGCGTCAGCGGCGTCTCGCTGTAAAACAGATCGCGATAGGCGCCCTTCTTGCCCGCGGCGGTGTTGAGCGAGCAACCGCTGTTGTCGATCACCAGCTTGGCGGCCTTGGCGGCCTCGCGATACAGCTCCTCGGGGGTTATCTCAAGCCCCGTGAGGTTGTGGTAACGGCGGTAAGCCGCTTCGAAGAGGCAGACGCGCGACTTGAGCGCGGCGGCGGCCCAGCGCGTGAGCGTCGCGCTGCCGGTCGACGAGGTGGCCTGGATGTGCTCGTAGGCGAAATCGAGGTCGGCGATCAGGTTGCGGATGATCACGTCGCGGCTGTCGCGGTCCTTGTACATCACGTCGTTCTGGTAGGACTGGATGTCGTTGGGGAACCAGGGAACTTCGCCGTAGGTGGTCAGCTTGTCGTAGTAGAACCACGCACGGAACCAACGGGCGATGCCCAGGTAGTTGTCGCGCGTCTCGGCTTCGACGGTGCAGTATTTCGGGTCGTTGCAGCCGTCGATGAAGTAGTTCACGTTCTTGAGCGCGCCCCAGCTCCAGCTGGTCGCCGTCTCGGTGTTGTAGGCACCCTGCTTGATGAAGGTGTCGGTGTTGCTGACGGCCCCCACGTCGCACATCTTGTCCTGCATGAAGCCGTTCTTGAGCGTCGGCAGGGCCTTGTAAAACGAATTGGAGTAGAGTTCGAGACCCGACTTCGATCCGAAGATCATCGACTTGTCGGCTTTCACCTGCACGTTCTCCGTCAGGTCGCACGACGTGGCGAACGCAACGCAGCCCACGAGCAGACTCCATATATAGGTTGATCTTTTCATAGCACGTAAACAGTTTAATAGGTGATCGAGATGCCGAAGCTGAAGCTGCGCATCACGGGATAGTTATGTCCGTCGCCCTTGCTGTTGGAAATATCCGAGTCGGATTTCTTGCTGGCCACCGTCACGTCGAAATCCTTCGTGTGGCGGTAGAGCGGCGACCAGCTCCAGAGGTTCTCGCCCGAGAAGTAGACAGAGACCTTCGAAAGACCGATTTTCGAAATCCACCGCTTGGGCAGCTCGTAGCCGAACTGAAGATTCTTCAGCCGGATGTACGACACGTCCTGCAGGTAGCGCGTATTGACGTTGACCGTATTGGCGTTCATCGGGCCGTAGTAGCCCACGTAGCGCGGCAGGTAGGCGTTCGGACGCTCCTCGGTCCAGTAGTTTTGCAGATGCCACGTCGGAACCTGGTTGTAGGGACGGTTGTACATGCCCCAGAAAAGGCTTTCGTCGCTGGGGAACCACTGCTGTCTGCCCACGCCGTCGAACAGCGCCGAGAGGAAGAAACCGTTCCAGTCGGCATTGAGCGAAATGGTGTAGAGGTAGCGCGGCTCGGAGTTGCCGATGATCTTCCGGTCGCCCGGATCGTCGACCGTGCTGCTGCCGCGGTCGATGGCGTCGTTACCGTTCAGGTCCTCGAAGCGCATGTCGCCCGGATAGGTGATGTACTTCTCGGAGGTCTGCATGATGTCATTCTTGTAGCCCTTGCCGCCGAACGCCGCGTCGATTTCGGCCTGCGACTGGAACAGCCCGTTGCAGACGAAACCCCAGATCTCGCCCAGACGCTGCCCCTCGTAGTAATCGGAGAGCTTGCGCGAGGCGTTGTTATAGCGGTCGATGATGGAATAATAGTCGGCCAGCGTCGCCTTGATTCCGAAATTGAAGGGCTTGCCCGCCAGCTTGAACGAATCGTTGTAGCTCAACGCGATTTCATAGCCGTAGGTGCTCATGTCGGCGTAGTTGCCCTTGGGGGCCGTCGCTCCGAAGGTGTCGGGAAGCGTCGGGCCGACGGTGTACATGTCCACCGTCTTGCGGATATAGTAGTCGGCCGTGAGGTTCAGCCGCCCGTTCAGGAAACCGGCGTCCAGTCCCACGTCGAAGGTTTTGGAGGTCTCCCAGCCGATGTTGTCGGGAATCTGGCCCGGGAGGCTCGTGTAGCGCAGCTTGGCCTGACCGAAGAGGTAGCGGGCCGCGTCGCCCGAACCCGTTCCGAAGGTCGACAGGCCGAAGGTTTCGAGGTAGGTGTAGGGATCGACGTTGCTGTTGCCCAGCGCACCGTACGAGGCGCGCAGCTTGAGGTTCGAAACGGCCTTGGGGCTGACGTTCCAGAACTTCTCCTGCGAAACGCGCCAGGCGGCCGAAGCCGAGGGGAAGAAGCCCCATTGGGAGTTGTTCGGAAATTTCGACGAGCCGTCGTAGCGGCCGTTGACTTCGAGCAGGTAGCGGTCGTCGTAGGCGTAATTGAAGCGGAAGAAAGCGCCCACGTAACGCCAACGGCTGCCGCCGGCGGTGATCGACATGATGTCGCCCAGCGCGAAGTTGATGTTGTCGGCGTCGGGCATCAGAAGGCCGTTGCGCTCGGAGTAGGTCGACTTGTAGTCCTGCTGCTCGTAGTTGTAACCGGCCAGCGCCTTGAAATAGTGTTTCTCGGCGAAGGTGTCCTCGAACTCGGCGTAGGCGTTGGTGGCGATATAGGTCGTCAGTTGCAGCGACTCCTTCATCACGTCGTCGGTCTCGGGCGTGCCGAGGTAGACGATTTCGCCCTCGTAGGCGCTGTAAGGGATGGCCGTGGTCTTTTTGGTCTCGGTGTAGTCCTTGGTGCGGAACGAGAAGTCGCCCGTCAGGCGCAGGCGGTTCTCCAGCATCGTGACGTTGAGCGTGGTGGTGTTCTTGAGCGTCTTGGTCGTGCGGTCGAGCCAGTTGTTGCCCGTCACCAGGCCGCCGATGGCGTAGGCGCCCGACTTGGTGAGCGTACCGTCGGGATTGAAGATCGGCGACGAAGGGTGCCCCTGGTCGTTGAGCGAACGCCACAGCACGCCTCCGCCCTCCTTCGAATAACCCATCGGCTGACGGTAGTGGTCGTGCGTATAGTCGAAGTTATTGCTGATCTTCAGCCATTTGAACACCTGCGAGGAGACCTTCGAACGGAGGTTCATCGTGCGGTAGGTGTCGGGCGTGAAGTTGAACAGGCCGTTGTAGTCGTACAGACGCCCCGAAAGGTAGTGGCTGATCTTGCCGTTCGAACCGCTGACCGAGATGTTGTGCGTCTGGGCGATCACCGTATCCTTGTAAAGTGCATCGTAGTAGTCCGTATTGCCGTAGTAGACGTACTTGCCGTCGGGTTCGACCGTCGTTTCGAGCTTGTTGCCCGCGAGTTTGCGCTGACGGAAGGTGTCGAGCCACGCACGCGAAAAGTCCTGCGAGTTGTTGAAGCCCGTCGGCTCGTTGAAGCGGTAGTTGTACCATGCGTCGTAGAAGAGGCGCGAATAGACGTAACCGTCGTCCACGACGTCGGGAATGGCCGTGGGCTGCTGGATGGAGACGTTGCCCGTGTAGTTGATCGTGAACTTGTCGGTGAGTTTGCCCGGGTCCTTGGTGGTAATGAGCACCACGCCGTAGGGTGCGCGCGAACCGTAGATGGCGGCCGAAGCTGCGTCCTTGAGCACCGAGACCGACTCGATGTCGTTGGGGTTGAGCATCGCGGGGTCGCCCTCGACGCCGTCGATCAGCACCAGAGCCGATCCGCCCGCGCCGATCGACGTCTTGCCGCGGATGTTGTACGACGCCGAGCGGTTGGGCTTGCCGTCGGCCAGCGAAATATTGAGGTTGGGCACGGCGCCCTGCAACATCTGCGTGACGTTGGCCACGGGACGGTTCTCCAGAAGTTCCGAGGAGACCTGGTCGACGGCGCCCGTCAGGTTGGCCTTCTTCTGCGTGCCGTAGCCCACGACCACCACCTCGTCGACGAGCGTGGCGTCCTCCTTCAGCTCCACGGTGACGAACGAACGGTTGCCGACCGGGATTTCGGCAGAGGCGTAGCCCAGCGCCGAGACTTGCAGCACGGCGCCGTCAGCCAGACCCTCGAACGAGAACGAGCCGTCGGTCCCGGAACTCACGCCGCGGGTGGTTCCCTTGACAATCACCGCGGCCCCGACAACGGGCTGGCCCGCGGCATCCCGGACAACGCCCTTAACGGATTGCGGCACAGCGGCACTCTGCCGGGGGGGGGGAAAGGTAAATCTTGCCGTCGCGGATCTCGATTTCGACCTTGTCGTCCGCCAGCAGCTGTTTCAGCGCCGCACGCACGTCGACATCCGCGACGGCGATGCTGACGACCTTGTCGGGATTGACCGTCGGACGCGCATAGTAGAACGTGTAGCCCGTCTGCTCGGTAATCCGCCCGAACACCTGTTCGAGCTTGGCATTCCGGAAATTCAACGTCACTTTCTGCGCCCGGGCCGTCAGGGCCGTCCCGGCTACACAAAGCAGCATCAGAAAGAGTAGTCTGATTCGTTTCATACAGATTAGTTTAGGTAGTTGTTTACTAAAAAGCCCGTTTGCGCGCTTTTCACAGAATAGACACGCAAACGGGAAAAAACGATGAGCCGAAACTCTTTTTTTTATCTGAAACTTACCTTTATTTCTGTTTTGGTGCGTTCGAAACACACCGGAGAGATCAGTTCCATTTCACGCAAAACATTATCCAGCAGCGTATTGTCGGTCGCAAAGGTGTAGGATATGGGGCGATCGGGCTGTCCGACTGTTTCGAAGCGCACGTCGTACCACCGCGAAAGGGTTTCGAGCACCTCTGCAAGGGGCGTGTCGCGGAACGAGATCACGTCGTCCTTCCAGATCGAATAACGCATGGCGTCGGCGCCGCGGACGATCCGCCCCTCGCCCGAGCGGCGGTCGTAGAGCAGCTGTTCGGAGGGCGACAGCTCGAAACGACCGCCGCGGCGGTCGTCGAGCACCACGCGCCCCTCGTCGAGCGTTACGGCGACGATGTCATCGTCGCGGTAGGCCTTGACGTTGAACGACGTGCCGAGCACCTGGATCTCTCCGCCCTCGAACTCCACGACGAACGGCCGCCGGGGATTGTGGGTCACCTCGAAGTAGGCTTCGCCTTCGAGCCGGATGCGACGCTCGAAAAGCCCGAACTTCACGGGATAGTGGATTTTCGACTCGGAATTGAGGTGGGCGACCGTACCGTCCTGAAACAGGCACTGCGTACGCCGCCCCCGGTCGACGACGAATTCGCCGTACTCCGCATCCGAAAAGATGCCCCCTACCTGACGGTCAAGACGCAGGGCGACGCCCAGCACCAGCGCGACGGGAATCACGACGGCGGCGACGCGAAAAAGAATGCGGCGGCGCCGGCTGCGCGTGAGGGCGGCTTTGATCCGCGCGAAGATGCGCTCCGAGGCGACCTCCTCCCGCTCGTAGTCGCCGCAGGACTCCTGCCGGTCGAAGTCGCGGCCGATGTAGCGGCTGGCCCATGCCTGGCCCGAATCGGTGGCGAGCCACTCGGCGACCGAAGCGGCCTCGGCAGCGGTGGCGCGGTTTTCGAGCGTCTTATGCAAAAGTTCTTCCGAAGGTCTGTTCATAAAAATAAAGTTTGCAGGATGACGATAAGCAGGACGATATGGCCGAAACGGCTCTTCAGGAGTTTGACGCCCTCCTGGTAGTGCGAACGGACGGTGTTGACCGAAAGATTGAGCATTTCGGCGATCTCGGGATTCGAATAGCCCGCCTTGCGCAGGTACATGACCTGCCGCTTCTGGGTCGGAAGCCCCGCGATCACCGTATCGAGCTTCTGCAAAAGATCCTCGCGCTCGATCTGCGCGTCGAGCGGGTCCGAGGCCTCGGGGACGAGCTGCGCCAGGCGGTAGCTGTGCACCAGCTCGGTATTGCGGCTGCGCAGGTAATTGAGGATGTAGTTGCGGGTCATCGTGTAGAGGTAGTTCCGCAGGCTCAGCATGACGGTCATCTCCTGCCGCCCGATCCAAAGTTTCACGAAGACGTGCTGCACGGCGTTCTCGGCCGCGGAACGGTCCTTCAGCATCTTCAGGGCCACGGCATAGAGTATCCGGTGATACTTCCCGTAAACCACCCGGAAAGCCTCCTCGCTCCCCTGCTTGATCCGCCGGAACAGTTCCCGATCCTCGTTTTCCTGAATGAAATCTTCGGTCATACCGGAAGCAAAGATAGCATTAATTTCAGATTTGCAACCTCCTGCCCCAAAAAACGAAAAAGCCGCAGCCCGAAAGCTGCGGCCCTGCCGGTCTGCGGATCAGCGGATTCCGTATTTCCGGAAAATCTTGCGCAGCTGCGGTTCGAGATGGCGGGTCATGTACATGAAACCCTGGTCGGAGGGGTGCGAACCGTCGACCGTCCCGAGGTGGTCCGTGCCGATCATCCCCCGGGAGTCGATGAAGTAGATGTTCCGGTCGTCCTTCATCAGCCGCCGGACGCCCGCTTCGGCGGCGGCGCGCTTGTCGGATTCGAATTTCCGCGCCCGGAGGTTGAAATTCACGGTCTCGCGGACCTCGGTCTGAATGAAGATCAGCGGCGTCGAGGGATGCGCCTTGCGGACGGTCGCCACGAAGGCGTCGAGCCGCTCCTCGATCTCCCCGGCGCTCGGGTTGGAGAAGGCGTCGAAAACAAAGGCGTCGGCCTCCATCTCGGCCAGCATCCGCGCGAATTCGGGTTGCAGCTTGCATTGCCCGCTGTAACCGAGATTCAGGAAATCGAGTCCCATCCGGCGGGCCAGCCGCGCCGTCCAGGTCATGCCGGGACGCCCGGCCGAAGCGCCGTGGGTGATGCTCGACCCGAGCACCACGATCCGGTGGCGGAAGGGGTTCGGAACGGTCTCGATGCGGCTGTCGCCGTCGATGCCCAGTTCCAGCGAAAGCACCTCGTCCCACAGGGGCAGGTAGACCAGACAGGTCTTTTCGCCCTCGTCCATATACTCGACCAGCGCGCTGTCGTGGTTGTCGCCCTTGGGCCAGCCGAAACCGGCGTAGACCCACTGCCCGTCGCGCTCGATGTAGAGATCGAGACCCTTGCGGGCGATGGCGGTCATGTTGTGGCCCAATCCGTATCCGCCGGTTTTCCACCGGGCGCGGATCGTCCGGCTGTCGGTGCGGAAAACGACGGCCAGTCCGGTGGAGAAGGCCGAGTAGTTCTTCACGGGCTGCCAGAGCTCGTAACGGGCGGTGTCGACCCGCTGGAACAGTTTGGGTGTGGGCATGCTCTTGCCGATGACGGTCAGCGTCGCGGCATCGACGTAACGGAGCGGTTGCTTCTCCTGCGCACCGGCGGCGTTCAGCGTCAGCAGCAGCACGGGCAACGCGAGGCTGCGGAAAACGAGGGAAAGGTTCTTCATGGTATCGGAATTTGGTTGTATCCGGGTTTGTCGGCCGTCCGGCGGATTCAGAGTTTGTAGAGCGCGTAAACGGGATTGTGGTCCGAGAGGAACGGAACGCCGTAACGCCCGGAATCGACAAGGGTCCGGTAGGCCAGCGCACGGGCGTTGCGGGCGAAAATGAAGTCGATCCACAGCGAACGCTTGCCGAAGTCGTTGAACGTCGGCAGTTCGTCGGTCACCGGGGCCGCATGGCGCGCCGACTGCATCCACGCCTTCAGCGGGTCGAGCAGGGCGTTGTCGTAGGTCGTATTCAGGTCTCCCGAGAGAAAGACGGCGGCCTTCTCACCGGCGATCCGCTTCATCCGGGCGACCATCATCCGGGCCGATTCGGCGCGGGCCTGCTTGCCGATATGATCGAAATGGGTGTCGAAATAGAAGAACTCCTTTCCGGTTTTCCGGTCCTTGAGCTGCACCCACACCGTGACGCGGCGGCACATGGCGTCCCAGCCCCGCGAAGGGCATTCGGGCGTGGGGCTGATCCAGAAAAACCCGCTGTCGAGCAGGATGTATTTCGAACGGCGGTACATGATCATCAGATGCTCGCCGCCGTCGGGTTTCTTCTCGATGTCGGTCGCGGCGTCGCGCCCCATGTCGACCTCGGCGTATTCGGGGAGGTTCACCTTCAGATAGTCGATCTGCGGCCGGTGCGGCTCCTGGAAGCCGATGACGTCGGGCGATTCCGCACGGATCATCTCCAGACAGGCGGCGCGCCGCGCAACCCAGCCGTTGTCGCCGTCGGCGCCGGGCTTGTAATAGCGGATGTTGAACGACATCAGTTTCAGGTCGGCCTTCGCAGCGGCGGCGGCCAGCGCCTTGTCGTCCTGCGCCCGCAGGGGCAGCGCGAGGCCGAGAAGCGCAACAAAAAGCAGTAGTTTTTTCATCATGGACAAAGGTGCCAACACGCCGGACGCAGCCGAAACCGGACAGTCCGGCAGAACGCTCCGACAAATAAAAAATATCATTACAGCACCAAAGATAATTCAAAAAAAGCAAAAAAAGCAAACCGGCCCCTGCTTTTTTATACGGATTACGGGCCGCAGGCCACTGTAACAGGCAGCAAAAAGAAAGGGCCGAACCTCCGACGGAGCCGAACGGAACGGGGCGCACGCCGCGGTTCCGGGACAGAAACGCCGCATCCGCCGATCTTCGGACGTCAGGCGTTTTTTCCGCGGGAAAGGCTCCGAATGTCCCGGAAAATTGCTACCTTTGCCGCAAACAAACCCTATTTACACTATGGAATTCGAAGGAACCGTTTACAAAATACTGCCCGTGACGAAGGGAACGTCGGCACGCGGTGAGTGGCAGCGTCAGGATGTGGTTTTCGAAATGAACGAAGGCTCTTTCACACGCAAAATCTGCGTTACGTTCTTCAACAAACCCGAAGACGTGGCCCGTCTGAAAGAGGGTTCGACCTACAACGTCTCGGTCAACATCGAGTCGCGCGAATACAACGGCCGCTGGTACACCGACATCCGCGCATGGCGTCTGCAACCCAAACAGGAGGCCGCGGCGGCCCCGATGCCCGACATGCCGCCCATCGCCGAGGAGCCTTCATACGCCTCTGCGCCCGCACAGGTCGACGACCTGCCGTTCTAAACGGACTCAACCGAAAAACTCCGGCCTTCGAATCATCGAAGGCCGGAGTTTTTTAGATGCCTATTTATAAAAAATCCGGATGCGCATGCGCACATCCGGATTCATTTTTCGCGGTCCGACTATTTTGCGGGAGCAGCCTCGGGCTTCTCGGCCGTTGCGGTCGAATCGGCCGGAGCAGGCTCCACGTAGGGAGTGACGTCGATCAGCTCGACCTCGAACTCCAGAGCCTCGTTGGGACCGATGTCACGGCCTGCGCCGCGCGCACCGTAAGCCAGGTCGGCGGGAATCCAGAGCGTGATCTTGCCGCCCTTGCCCACCAGCTGCAACCCTTCCGTCCATCCGGGAATCACACGGTTGAGCGGGAACTCGACGGGTTCGTCCTTGTCGAAATCATCGGGACGCTGCTTCTTGATCATCTCCTGCTGCTCCTTCGAACGGTTGGCGAACTTCGAGGTGTCGAACACCTTGCCTTCGCGGGTACGGCCCGTATAGTGCACCTTCACCACGTCGCGCGGGTCCTTGGGCATCACCGATGCGTCGCCGGCGTCGGTAACCTTATAGAGCAGGCCCGACTCGGTCTTCTTCACGCCCGACTTCTTCTCCGTCTTCTCCAGCCACGCCTTCGAAGCCTCGGCGTTCTCGGCCGGACGCTTCACCATGAAGTAGTACTGCAAGTACTGGTTCACCTCGTCCTCGGTCATCTTGGCGTTGTTGTCGCGCACGTTCTGCATGGCCTCGCCGATCCAGACCAGCTGAATGGGCATGCCGCTCTGTGCGATGTTGTAACCGATGTCGTTACCGAAGGCATAGGAGATCTCGGTACGCTCCTCCTCGCTCTCGAACATGTCGGGATCGGCCGCGGGATACTCCACCTTGGTCGTGTCGCCGCCGGCCAGGCGCACGCTGTCCGCCTCGGCGCGCTTCTGCGCCACGGCCTGCGCACGCTCGCCGCGCTTGGTCATAAAATATTCGCGCAGCATATCGAGCGACTTGTCGTGCTCCTGGGTGGCCTTGCCCAGAGCGCCTTCCCGGACGCCCTTGTCCACAGCCTTGAAATCGAACGGAATATCCTTCATTTCGTAGCTCATGCCATAACCGATGTTGGCTCCGAGCGAATACGACAGAGAGTCGAACTCGGACAGACTGCCCAGCTGTACCCCGCCCTTGTTTCCTCCGCAGGAGGCGAGCATTGCGGCACCCGCGAGCGCCGCAGCAAAAAAGATTTTTTTCATTGTTGTTTTCACTATGTTTGATGTTTCCTTTATATTGTCGCCGTCGCACGCGCAAAGACAGTGCAAACCGGGAGCAGAGGCGAATTTATCCGGCTCTGCCGAGGCGCCGCCTATCAAAGCGCGGGCTTATTCCCCGCAAAGATATAAAAATTTTGTTAACGAAATGATTCCGAGCAACTATTTTGGCGAAATCCCCGGGCCGGACGATCCGGCCGCGGAACCGGCGCCGCCGGACGGACCGTCAACGCCGTCGCGACCGGGTCGTATACTTGTCGAGGTCGACGAGTTCGATCTCGAAATAGAGCGTCGCATTGGGAGCCACGCCCAGTTCCTTGTCGCCCTCGGCGCCGTAGGCTGCCGACGAAGGCATCCAGGCGTTGATCTTGCCGCCCTTGCCGATGAGCTTCACGCTCTCCTGCACCCCGCGCCGCAGGTTGCGGACCAGCGAACGCACCGTATCGCCCCGCTCGTAGGAGGAGGTGATCTCGTCGCCCGCCGCCGTGCGGATCACCCACCGCAGGGCCACGCTGTCGCGCTCGGAAGTGGGAACCTGATTCTGATCCCCGACGTCCGTAACGGTGTAGGTCACGCCCGACGACGTGCGGGCATAGGAGCGGTTCGACTTGGCGATGTCGAGGAGGAACTGCTCCTCATAGGCGCGCGCCTTCTCGGGAAGGGCGTAGTTCACGTAGCTCAAATAGAACGTCTCGGCATCGGCCGCCGAGAGTCTGGGATTGCCGCGGAACATGTCGCGGATGCCTTCGCAAACGGCGTTCACATTGATCGTCGAATCCATTTTCAGCAGGTTCGCGCCCACGTTCATGCCGATGACGTAGGCCACCGAATCGGTATCGTTCCGGAGTTTCACGCCGCCTCCGCCCGAATTTTTCGAGCAGGCTCCGGCCAGCAGCAGCACGAGGGCCGGGAGGATCGGGAAGGTCTTTTTCATCATTATCGAATCTTTTTTGCAAAGATAGTGCAAGGCACCGGCAGAAGCAAATAAATCTGTTCCGGCCGCACGGGTCCGGACCGGACGCCATTTCCGGCAAACGCCGCCTGCGCGGCGGATGCCTACCGCCCGCCCTGCCGGGTCCGGCGGTTTTTCCCCGAAAAGATCAGGATCAGCAGGCACCCCACGACGGCGGCGGCCAGCGAACCCATCAGGATCGCGATCTTGCCGCGGTCGACCAGATCGGGGTCGGTGAAGGCCAGCGAATCGACGAACAGCGACATCGTGAACCCGATACCGCCCAGGCAGGCCACGGCCAGCAGCATGCGCCACGTCGCCCCCTCGGGCAGCTCCGCAAGACCCGTCCTCACGGCTCCCCAGCTGGCAAGGAAGATGCCCAGCGGCTTGCCGAGGACAAGACCGAAGAAGACGCCCATGCCGATTGATCCGATTTCGGGCGAATAGTGGAAAATATTGAGGTATTCGAGCGACGTGATCTCGACGCCGGCGTTGGCCAGCGCGAAGACCGGCATGATCAGGAACGTGACGTAGGGCGCCAGTCCGTGCTCCAGACGGTAGCTCATGCCCACCGAGTTGGACGACAGGTCGTGCATGCGCCGCAGGTAGAACCGCTGCTCCTCGTTGGGGAAGTCCTCGTGCGAGGCGGCGCGGAGCATCAGCGCATTGAGCCATCGCATCTTATGGGCGAAATACTCCTTGCTGTAACGCGGCTCCATCGGGATCAGCAGCGCCATCGCCACGCCCGAGATGGTCGAGTGGACGCCCGAGTAATAGAACAGCCCCCAGACCACGAAGGCCGGGACCAGATAGGAGAACATGCGCTTCTCGCCCATCTGCTTCATAAAGTAGACCCCCAGCATGATGACCAGCGCCACCAGCAGGCAGGTGATCTGCACCTTGCCGCCATAGAAAAGCGCGATGACCAGAATGGCCCCCAGGTCGTCGGCGACGGCCAGCGCCGTGAGGAAGATTTTGAGCGACACGGGGACGCGGTTGCCCAGCATCGAGAGGATGCCTATGGCGAAGGCGATGTCCGTGGCGGTGGGGATTCCCCAGCCGTTTGCGGCCATCGTGCCGTGGTTGAACGCCGTGAAGAAAATCGCCGGGACCAGCATGCCGCCCGCAGCGGCCAGCACCGGAAGGATGGCCCGGCGCGCGGACGAAAGCTGCCCGCAGACGATCTCGCGCTTGATCTCAAGCCCCACGGCAAAGAAGAAAATCACCATCAGCCCGTCGTTGATGAACTTCTCGACGGTCATGCCCCGCGGGAAAATCCAGTCGATCACACCGTCCGGGGAATGGACCATCAGCGAGAGGTCGGTCTCCAGCAGGTGGTGGTAATAGAGTTTGGTCGCGGGGAGATTGGCCAGCAGCATGGCGGCGATCACGCACACCAGCAGCACCACGCCTCCGGCCCAGGGCGCTTCCAGGAAGTTGCGGCCCCGAAGCCCCATCATGTGTCGCTGGCGAACCCAGCGGTACATCGAAAAAAGTCGCATCTATCGGTCGTTTTATGATTCGTTTGACTTGAGGGTCTGCCCGCAGAGTTTCCAGAGCATGCGGGCGCCCGTGATGGCGTCGATCCGCTCGTCGGGCGCGGGGCACACCTCCACCACGTCGAAACCGATGATACGGCGTCCCGAGCGGGTGAGCGTATCGAGCAGCCAGACGGCCTGGTTGAACGTAAGGCCGCCGGAAACCGGCGTTCCGGTGTGAGGGCAGTTTTCGAAGGTCAAGGCGTCGATGTCGAAACTCACGTAGACCTCCTGCGGCAGCGCGTCGACGATGCGGCGGCACTGCGCATCCCACGTCTCGCCGCGGAAAAGGGCGGCCGCGAGCGAAAGGTCGTCGAACGTGGCGATGCGCCCGGACGAAGCGGCCAGCGCGGCCTCCGACTCGCTGAAGTCGCGCACGGCGACCTGGGCGATCTTCGTCACCTGCGGCACGTCGCGCAGGACGTTGAACATGATCGAGGCGTGGGAAAACTCAAACCCCTCGTAGGCATCGCGCAGGTCGCAGTGCGCATCGACGTGCAGGATGCCGAACGCCGCATGGCGCGCGCCCAGCGCCCGGATCAGCCCGTAGGGCGTCGAGTGGTCGCCGCCGACCAGCCCCACGGTCTTGCCCGCATCGAGCCAGCGCGAAGCCTGCACCCCGACGTTGGCGTTCATCGACATGCACCCCTCGTTGACACGGCGGACCTTGCGCACGACATAGTCGTCCTCCAGGCAGCCGCCTCCTTCGAGGTGGTCGATCACCCGTGCGGCGTCGGCCCGCAGACGCTGCGAAGACTCCAGCAGCGAATAGTCCACATCGGCCGTGGCGATGCCGCGGCGCCAGACGCCGGGAGCCAGCGGATCGTGGAAATCCAGCTGCGTCGAGGCTTCGATAATGGCGTCGGGGGCATAAGCCGCTCCGGCCCCGTAGGAGACCGTCACGTCCCACGGCGCCGAGATCAGCACCAGTTCCGCCGTTTCGGGAGCGAACGGAAGTCCGAAATAGGTTCCGTTGTCCACGCCGACCCCGTCCGGATCGAAGTTTTTCTGTTCCATAACATGCTTTTGAATTGCAAAGGTACGCATTTTTTATTTTTTACCTATATTTGTTTGCTCAAAGACGAAAAACGAAAAAACACCCGTTACCATGAAAATCATTGCCGACAGCGCCATTCCCTTTCTGCGGGGCGTTCTGGAGCCGTTCGCCGAGGTGGAATACCTCCCCGGAACGGCGATTTCGGCCGCCGACGTCCGCAACGCCGACGCGCTGGTGATCCGCACCCGCACGCGGTGCGACGAAAAACTACTGGCGGATTCGCGCGTAAGGCTGATCGCCACGGCGACCATCGGCTTCGACCACATCGACACGGCGTGGTGCGCGGCGCACGGCATCGAAGTCACGACGGCCGCGGGCTGCAACGCCCGGGGCGTACTGCAATGGGTCGGCGCGGCGCTCGTCCACCTCTCCCGCACGCAGGGCTGGCAGCCCGCCGAGCGCACGCTGGGAATCGTGGGCGTGGGACACGTCGGATCGCTCGTGAAAGCGTATGCCGAAGGGTGGGGATTCCGCGTCGTCTGCTGCGACCCGCCGCGCGAGGAGCGCGAGCGGTGCGGATTCCGGACGCTGGAGGAGGTGGCTCGCGAGGCCGACATCCTCACCTTCCACACGCCGCTCGACGCTTCGACGCGCCACATGGCCGACAGCCGGCTGTTCGGCCTGATGAAACCCGGCGCCATCCTCATAAACTCCTCGCGCGGGGAGGTGGTCGACGGCGAGGCCCTGTTCCGGAGCGGTCTCGGCTGGGCGCTCGACGTCTGGGAGCACGAACCGCACCTCGATCCGGCGCTGCTGGAAAACGCGCTGCTCGCCACACCCCACATCGCGGGCTACTCCGAGCAGGGCAAGGCCAACGCCACGGCAATGTCCGTCGCCTCGCTGGCCCGCCGTTTCGGCCTGCCGCTCAAAGGGTGGTATCCGCCCCAGGCCGCTCCGGCGCGCCGGCGACCGATCTCCTGGCAGGAACTTTGCCGGACCATCAGCGGGGCGTACGACATCGCGTCCGAAAGCCGCAGCCTCAAGGAGCGGCCCGGGGATTTCGAATCCATGCGCGACCACTACGCCTACCGCCGCGAATATTTTTAGCACGAACGGCGCGGATTGCGCACGCTCCGGCGTCCGAAAAAGGCGAAACCGGCTTTTTATTAGCGAATTCGCCCTTTTTTAATTACCTTTGCCCGCGATTATCAGTTAAGAACCATGTACCGGAGAGTCATAAAGCCCGTACTTTTCTCGCTTACCATCGAGCAGGCCCACCACGCGGTGCTGCTGTTGCTGCGCATCATCGGGCTGATACCCGGCGGCCGCTGGCTGTTGCGCAAATGCTACGCCGTGGAGCATCCGGCGCTCGAACGCGAGGTGTTCGGCATCCGTTTCGCCAACCCCATCGGGCTGGCCGCAGGATTCGACCACAACGGCGAGGCGTTCCGCGAACTGGCCGCGCTGGGATTCGGATTCGTCGAGGTGGGGACCGTGACGCCCCGTCCGCAGGCGGGCAACCCGCGGCCGCGGGTCTTCCGCCTCCCGAAGGACAATGCCATCATCAACCGCATCGGTCTGGCGAACCGCGGGCTGGAAACCACCATCCGCCACCTGCGGCGTCCGCACGACGGCGTGATCGTGGGCTGCAACATCGGCAAGAACACCTCGACCCCCGCCGAGAACGCTCCGGCGGACTACCTCAAACTCTTCCGCAGCCTCTACCAGTATGCGGACTATTTCACCGTCAACATCAGCTGCGACAACGCCTGCCGCGAAGGCGCGACGCACACGCGCGAACATATCCTTCAGATACTCAACCCGCTGTTCGACTTCCGGCGCGGGCAGAACCAGTTCCGGCCGATCATGCTCAAAATCTCGCCCGACATGTCGGACGAGGTGATCGACCAGATCACCGACGTGCTGCTCGAAACGCCGCTCGACGGGATCGTGGCCACCAACGGAACCCACAGCCGCGGAGGACTCCACACGAGCCGTACGACGCTCGAAAAGATCGGCAGCGGACGCCTCAGCGGCGCACCGCTCACGCACCGCGCCGTGGAGATCGTGCGCCGCGTCCACACCCGTTCGGGCGGAACCTACCCCATCATCGGGGTCGGCGGACTGATGTCGGCCGGCGACGTGCGGGCGATGCTCGACGCCGGGGCCGACCTCGTGCAACTCTACACCGGATACGTCTACAACGGTCCCGGAATGGTCAAAGAGGTGTGCCGCGAACTGATCGCCGCGGCCGAAAAGCCGGCCGCCATGCGCGCCGCCGGGGAGTCCGTGCAAAACGGGGAAAACCCCGAAGCATCCGCCCCGGAGGCCGTCGGGACCGCCGGGAAGGCATCCGACGGCGAATCGGAAGAGGAACACCGCCCCGGGTCCGGACAAAAATAACCCCACACATGAAGGCAACCATCATCACCATCGGCGACGAAATACTCATCGGGCAGATCGTCGACACCAATTCGGTCTCCATCGCCAAACACCTCAATGCGGCGGGCATCGTGGTCCGCGAGAAAATCTCGATCGGCGACGACCGCACGCAAATCATCGAAACCGCGGAGCGCGCCCTCGCCGGCTCGGAGGTGACCGTCATCACCGGAGGACTCGGCCCCACGAAGGACGACATCACCAAAAAGACCCTCGCGGAGATGTTCCGCAGCGACATGCGCTACGACGAACGGGTGGCCGGGCACGTTGAGAAAATGCTCGCCGAACGCGGCATCGAGTTCAACGAACTCAACCGTTCGCAGGCGATGGTCCCCGCGTGCTGCACGGTGCTGTTCAACGCCCACGGCACGGCCCCGGGCATGTGGTTCGAGCGCGACGGGCACGTCGTCGTCTCGCTGCCGGGCGTGCCGTTCGAGATGGAGCACCTGATGGAGGACGAGGTGATGCCCCGCCTGAAGACCCGCTTCGCGCTGCGGCAGATCGTCCACCGCACGATGATCACCGCCGGACTGCCCGAGTCGATGCTCGCCAAGCGCATCGAAGCGTGGGAAAACGCCCTGCCCCCGTACCTGAAACTGGCCTACCTGCCCAATCCGGGCGCGGTGCGCCTGCGCCTGTCGGCCTACGAGGTGGAGGGCGAAAGCGTCGCCCGCGAAATCGAGAACCGGTTCGAGGCCCTGCGCAGGATCATCCCCCACAACATCATCGGATTCGAAACCGCCACCATGCAGGAGGTGGTGCACAAAATACTCACCGAACGCTCCCTGACGCTCGCCACAGCCGAAAGCTGCACGGGCGGCTCGATCGCCGCGCGCTTCACGGCCATGCCCGGCGCTTCGGCCTATTTCCTCTGCGGCGTGGTGTCGTACAGCAACGAATCAAAAGCCGAACTGCTGGACGTCGACCCCGCGGACATCGCCCGCTACGGCGCCGTGAGCGAACAGGTGGCCCGCCAGATGGCCGAGGGCGTCCGCCACACGGCTGGCGCCGACTACGGCGTGGCCACCACCGGAATCGCAGGACCTTCGGGCGGCTCGGCGGAAAAGCCCGTCGGCACGGTGTGGATCGCCGTGGCGACACCCCGGGAGACGGTCGCAATCCTCAAACAGTGCGGAACCGACCGGGGACAGATCATCGACCGCGCCAGCGCCTTCGCCATCGGCCTGCTGCGCGACTGCCTGAACGGAAATTAAACGCCTCCAGCCACGAACGAACCGCCCGTCATGCCCCCCCCCGGAGCGCGGTCTCCGCTGACGACCCCCGCAGAATGGCGCAAATGCGGGCCGAATAAGCACTCCGGCCGAAAAAAAAGACGGCCGCTTTTGCTATTTGCCGAAAAGGTTGTATATTTGCACTCCCTTAATCGGGTTTTAACCAAAAATAATCAAACAATGAAAGTTTGCGAAATCACAGGCAAGGTGGCGATCGTGGGAAATAACGTCTCGCACTCGCACCACAAGACCAAGCGCAAATTCAGTCCCAATCTGAAAACCAAGCGCTTCTGGTCCGAGCAGGAGGGTCGCTGGATTACCCTGAAGGTATCCGCTGCCGGCATGAAAACAATCAACAAGAAAGGGCTCGCAGCCGCTCTGCGCGAAGCTGCCGCACCCAAAAGCGTGTACTAAAAACAACGAGTAACAAATGGCAAAGAAAGGCAACAGAGTTCAGGTCATCCTCGAGTGCACCGAACAAAAAGAGAGCGGCGTTGCGGGAATGTCCCGTTACATCACCACCAAGAACAAGAAAAACACCCCCGACCGTCTGGAGCGCAAGAAGTACAATCCGTTCCTCAAGCGGGTTACCGTTCACCGTGAAATCAAATAGTAAAGAAGCTCTATGGCAAAGAAAGTAGTCGCAACACTGAAAACCGGCACGGGTAAGCAGTTCACCAAGTGCATCAAGATGGTCAAGTCGGAGAAGACCGGTTCCTACATGTTCAAGGAAGGCGTCATCGCCAACGACCAGGTAAAGGCTTTCTTCGAGGAGAAGAAATAAGTATTTTAAGAGTCGAACTCTTAAATACAAAGGGCATCTTTCGGGATGCCCTTTGTGTTTTCAGCCCCGCCGGTCGCGCATATCAAAATAATTTATTACTTTTGAACATTAAATTCCGAGTATGCAGGTCAAAACCATCGCCTTTTATCACTATACATTCCCGGCAGGCGGCGCCGAAGTCGTAACCTGCAACCTGGGCCGCTTCTTTGCCAAACACGGCTTCAGAGTACTTCTCTATACCTGGAAGCCGAATGCGGAACTGCTTACCGAAGAACTGCGAAAAATCTTCGACATCCGTCCGCTGCCCGACACCAAACGGATTTCGGGAGCCCGAAATACCGACTTTCTCTGCGAATCGCTGAAAACAGAGCGGGCAGACGTCCTGTTCATACAAGCAACCACCGACATCGCATTCGAGCAGATCCGGACGCGCACCACGGCCAAAATCATTTTCTGCCTGCACAACACGCCATTCTGGGAGGTATACGACCTGAAGCACAAGAAGTCGTCGGAGATCCCCCGCCCCACACTGACGCGCAGGCTGGAATACGCACTTCTGCGCAAGCCCGCCTACCGGCTAACCCGCAAACTCGAACAACGTTACGCCCAACTGTACATCCGGGTGCTCTCGAACGTGGACCGGTTCGTGACGCTATGCCCGGGTTACAGCGACGAATTCGAACGAGAGATCCGCCGGTCGGGACTTCCCGGCTGCGATTTCCCCCGCGAACGCCTTACCGCGATGCTCAATCCGATGCTGCCGACACAGGAACCCGCGAAAACGCCCAAAGAGAAGATCGTTCTCTACGCCGGACGATTCCAGCGATGTCACAAACGCATCGACCGGCTGCTGAAAATATGGAAGCGCATCGAGCAGCAAAATCCCGAATGGCGGCTGGTGATCGTCGGCGACGGAGAAGAACGCGGCGATCTGGAGAAGCAGGCCCGCAGGTTGAAATTGCAGCGGATTGAATTCGCAGGCTATCAATACGATGTCACGCCCTTCTACCGCCGGGCCACCTTCGTCTGCCTGACTTCAAACTTCGAAGGGCTGCCCATGTGCCTGATGGAGGGGCAGCAGTACGGGGCCATTCCGGTGTCGTTCGACTCGTATTCCGGCATCCGGGAAATCACCTGCGACGGGGAATGCGGAATCATGGTCCCGGCATACAGTCTGCGCAAATATGCGGAACTGCTGAACCGCGCGCTGGCCGACGAGGAACTGCAAAAACGAATGCGCGAAAACTGCTACAAGGCCGCAGAGCGCTATGATCTGGAATGCATCGGCCAAGAGTGGCTCGCGCTGTTCGGCAAGTTATAACTCATTATGAAAAAAATAGCATTCATCATCGTCCGTTACGGCGAAAATATCAACGGCGGCGCAGAAGTTCACTGCCAGATGCTTGCTGAACGGCTGCTGCCCTATTACGAGGTCGAAGTACTGACCACGACCATCCGGGCCTTCAACCACCCGGATCAGGATTACACGGAAGGTGTCAGCTCCTGGAACGGCGTCACCATACGCCGTTTCAAGCCGCAGCCCATCGACCAGGAGCAATTCAGGCCCTTCCGCAAAAAATACAAGACCGCACGCCGTATCCGGCAATACCTGAAAAAGCTGAACCTGCTGCGAGCGGCGTCCTTCCTGCACCCGGAGTGGAAATCGGGGATTGAAAACGAACGGCCTTTCTACGAATCGACAGCGACCCATGCCCCGGGCCTGCTGCGTTATATCGAAAGCCACAAGGCTGAATATGCAGCGTTCATCTTCGCGAACTTCTACACGCCCCAAGCGGTTCTGGGATCGGTCGTCGCTCCGGAAAAAAGCCTGCTGATCCCGATGGCGCACCCGGACAAGCCGCTCTATTACTGCATCAATGCCCCGATGTTCACCCGGGTACGGCATATCGCATTCAACACCGAAGCCGAACGGCAATTGTGCCGCAGCGTTTTCGGACGGTTCCTGGCCCCGAACAGCATCGTCGGCTGCGGTATCGAAATGGCCCCGGAGGCAGAGTGGAGCGGCGTAAAGGCAAAATACGAGCTTCCGGATGAATACGTGCTCTATTTGGGGCGCGTCTCCAAAGCCAAAGTGGACAAACTGCTGCCCTACTTCCTGCGCTGCAAGGCAAAATACGGCGGCGACGCCAAACTGGTATTGGTCGGCGGATTCGAAAACGAAATCCGAAAGTTCGACTCGCCGGACATTCTTTTCACGGGCTATGTCTCCGACGAGGAAAAAACCGCAATCGTCCGGCACGCCACGGTGATGGTCAACCCGTCGCCGATGGAGAGCCTTTCGCTACTGATGCTCGAAGGGATGCAGAGCCGCATACCGCTGCTGGTCAACGGGCGCAGCAAGGTGATGAAGGACCATTGCCGTCTGAGCGGCGCGGGCTTGTGGTATAATAACGGCCGCGACTTCCGCAAAAAACTGCACAGACTGCTCTCCGATCCGGAACTGCGGCGCACAATGAGCGAAAAAGGCCCGGCCTATGTGCGCGAACACTACGACTGGGAGATTATCATTCCGAAACTGCGAACGCTGATCGAAAGCATCTGACCGACAGCCGGCATCAAAAAAGACGGAGCGTCCGATGCGGACGCTCCGTCTTTTTGCGGTCTTTGCGCGCAGCGTCAGAACTTGTGCACGGCGCGCACGAGGAACTTGTTGTATTTCGGAATTTCGATCACATAGGGAGGCTCGATGCCCATATGGGTCGTGTAGGCGTTCTTCTCGTCCATCTCGGTCGAGGAGAAATAGTAGACCAGGCGGTCCATGCGTTTGCCGCCGGCGTCCTTGAGCGCATCGTTGAACTTGTTGCGGGCCTGGCGGTTGTTCTGTACGCGGGTGCCGCCGTTGTAGTTGTGGCCGATGGTCAGCAGTTCGTCGATGGCCGGCAGATACCAGCCTTCACCCTTGTCGCGGCACCATTTGAAAGCCGGGAAATCGTTCCACGAAAGGTTGTTCGCAGCGATATACTGCGCCACCTTCTCCATGTTCGCCACCCCGTCGGTGCGGTTGTCGGCGCCCGCAAGGCGCAGGTCCGGCTTGCGGAACTCGCTCCAGTGAAGGTAGATTTCATCGAGCGACACGACCAGTCCGTGCTGGCGGTCGTCCGAAAGCTGGCAGATCACTCCCCGGATGCCGTTCTGGTCGTAGAGTTCGCCGATTTCGTACTGTTTGAGCACGTACCGGCCTCCGGAAACAGGCTGCACGGCCGGCGCTTCCGGGACAGCCGGAGTGGCCGGGGTGGCCGGAGTGGCCGGAGTCAGCGGCGTCGCGGGAATGGTTTTGGTGTAATACTCCTTTTCGCCGTTGGCATACTGGATGTAATGGATCTGCGCAACGGGGAGCACGTAGGTCGGACCGTCGGGATTCGAAAAACGCTTGTAACGCACCGCTTCGGGCGTGATTTCGATCACTTTGGCTTCGATTTTCGCGGCGTCGGTCTTGACGATCAGGTCCTGCGCGGCGGCCGTCAGGGCGCAGCACAACGCTGCGAGCGACAACAGAATGGTTCGTTTCATCATTATCAATACAGGTATATACGACAAATATAACGCTTTTTTTCAAACTTTCTTGTTATCTTCGGCGTCGCGACGACACTTTTAGGAGTCGGAACCTTTTTTCGCCCCGGAGGCGGTTCGGTTTTGGCCCCATCCGACTTGTTCGTATCTTCGGCGCCGCAACGGCGCTTTCAGGAGGTCGGAACGTTTTGCCGAACTGCCCGCAATCCGGTTTTGGAACCGTCCTGCATTTTTCGTATCTTTGTCTCAATAATCCTTAAGACATGGCATTTTTCGATATTTTCAAAAAGAAACAGGATACGCCGCCCACCGGGGAGCAGGCGCAGAAACAGCAGGAGGAGCTCTCCGCCGGACTCGAAAAGACCAAAACAGGGCTTTTCTCGAAACTGGCGCGCGCCGTGGCGGGCCGGTCGACGATCGACGCCGGGGTGCTCGACGACCTCGAAGAGGTGCTCATCTCGTCGGACGTGGGCGTGGAGACGACCGTGAAGATCATCCGCCGCATCGAAGAGCGCGTGGCCCGGGACAAGTACATGAACGCCTCGGAGCTGCAATCTATCCTGCGCGGGGAGATCGCGACGCTGATGGAGGATGCACACGGCTCGTCGGAGAATTTCGGGCTCGACGCCACCGAAGGTCAGCCCTACGTGGTGATGGTCGTGGGCGTCAACGGCGCCGGCAAGACTACGACCATCGGCAAACTGGCTGCGCAGCTCGGCAAGGCGGGCCGGAAGGTCTGGATCGGCGCGGCGGACACGTTCCGCGCGGCGGCCATCGACCAGTTGCAGGTGTGGGCCGACCGCGCCGGAGCGACGATGATCCGTCAGCAGATGGGTTCCGACCCCGCATCGGTGGCTTTCGACACGCTCACCTCGGCCAAGGCCAACGGAGCCGACGTGGTGCTGATCGACACCGCCGGACGCCTGCACAACAAGGTGGGCCTGATGAACGAGCTGACGAAAATCCGCAACGTCATGGGCAAAGTGATTCCCGGCGCGCCGCACGAGGTGATGCTCGTGCTCGACGGATCGACGGGACAGAACGCCTTCGAGCAGGCGAAGCAGTTCACGCAGGCCACGCAGGTCACCTCGCTCACGATCACCAAGCTCGATGGCACGGCCAAGGGCGGCGTGGTGATCGGCATCAGCGACCAGTTCCACATCCCGGTGCGCTACATCGGCATCGGCGAAGGCATCGACCAGCTGCGCATCTTCGACCGGAAGGAGTTCGTCAACGCATTGTTCGGCCATGAAAAAAATTAACGTCATAACGCTCGGCTGTTCGAAGAACACCGTCGACAGCGAGCATCTGATGGCACGGCTCGCCGCCGCCGGATACGAGGTCCTCTTCGACAGCGACCGCACCGACGCCAAGGTCGTGGTGATCAACACCTGCGGATTCATCGGCGACGCCAAGCAGGAGTCGATAGACATGATTCTGCGCGCGGCGGCGGCCAAGCAGGCCGGAAAGATCGAACGGCTGTTCGTCGTGGGATGCCTCTCGGAACGCTACGCCGACGAACTGCGGGCCGAGATTCCCGAAGTGGACGACTATTTCGGAGCGCGCACGTGGGACGGCATCGTCCGTGCACTGGGAGCCTCGGAGGACCCGGCGCTGGCCACCGAACGCCGTCTGACGACCCCGAAACACTACGCCTACCTGAAAATTTCGGAAGGCTGCAACTGGAAATGCGGCTACTGCGCCATCCCGCTCATCCGCGGCGGCCACGTCTCCGTCCCGATGGAGGAGCTGGAGGAGGAGGCCCGCAAGCTGGCCGGGCAGGGCGTCCGGGAGCTGATGGTCATCGCGCAGGACACGACCTACTACGGCATCGACCTCTACGGCCGGCGGATGCTCGCCGAACTGCTGCGCCGCCTGTGCCGCATCGACGGCATCGAATGGATCCGGCTCCACTACGCCTACCCCGCCGGGTTCCCCGACGAGGTGATCGAGGCGATGGCCTCGGAGCCGAAAATCTGCAAATACCTCGACATTCCGTTCCAGCACATTTCCGATGCACAGCTCGCGTCGATGCACCGCCGCCACACCAAGGCCGAGGCCATGGAACTGATCGGCCGCCTGCGCGGGGCGATCCCCGACCTGGCGCTGCGCACGACGCTGCTGGTGGGTTATCCGGGCGAGACGGAGGCCGATTTCGAAGAACTGCTGGCGTTCGTGCGCGAGGTGCGTTTCGAACGGCTGGGCGTCTTCCCCTACTCGGAGGAGGAGGGAACCTGGTCGGCCGAAAACCTCCGCGACGACATTCCCGAAACGATCAAACAGCAACGCGCGGAGCGCGTAATGGCCTTACAGAACGAGATTTCGCTCGAAAACAACCGCCGCCGCGTGGGGCGCACCGAACGGGTGATCATAGATTCGCGTCAGGGCGACTGGTATGTCGGCCGCACGCAGTACGATTCGCCCGAAGTGGACCAGGAGATCCTGATTCCCGCCTCGGAACGCCGCCTGCTGCGCGGGCACTTCTACGACGTGACGGTCACCTCGGCCGCCGACTACGACCTCTACGGGGAGATTGCCGCAAAATAATTTTTTGCGTTTTTGCGTTTTTTTCGTACCTTTGAAAAGTAAACCGGAACTTTACCCGAAAGTCATGGCCGACAAGAGCGTGATAACGAACATCGAAGCCCGCGTGCGGCAGCTGATCGACGACCACAAAAGGCTGTCGGACCTTTGTGCGGAACTGACCGCACAGCGCGACACGCTCCGCTCCGAGAAACGCACGCTCGAAGAGCGCGTCCGGGAGCTGGATGCCGAACTGGCGCGCATGCAGCTGACCGAAGGGCTTGCGGGCGGAGGCCGTAACCGGGAAAAAGCGCGGGCGCGCGTCAACCGTCTTATGCGGGAGGTGGACAAGTGCATCGCGCTGCTGGGCCAGCCGCTGGCGGCCCCGACGACGCAGGAGGCCGAATAAACGGCCCCGGGAAAAACGGCCGGAAGGCCGGAGAAGAGGACGACGGAATAAACGAAACGAAAAAATGGCAAAACAGGCAATAACCCTCAAAATAGCAGGCAAAAGCTATCCGTTCAACATCGAGAGCGGGAAGGAGGAGATGTACCGGCTTGCCGAACGGGAGGTGAACAGCTACCTCGCGCTGATAAAACAACAGAATATCAAGAACTGGAACGACCAGGACTACCTGTCGATGACCGCGCTGAAATTCGCCATCGCGAACGTCGGAATGCGGCAGAGCCGGGAGGTGGACGACGAAGACCTCCGACAGCTCGAAAAAATCGGCACGGAAATAGATGCGTATCTGAACGACCCGAAAAAGTAACCGGCCGAAGGCCTCCGCAGACGGAAGGCCGAGAGGGGGGGGGCGAAAAGGGCGGAAACCGCCCGGAACGACACGCACCGTTCGAAAAACGTTCTTTTACATACAAGAATCTACCCGCATAGATTCCTTATAGCTTTGCGAAACTGAACATTTACTAAATTGGGGCAACTCAAGGCGTTTCAAAATCAGGCCTTACCACCCTCACGGGGAGTACGTTACGGCGTACCGTTGGAAGATTGCGATTGTCGGAGCCCCCACACATGACTGATCGGCAGATTCGTCAAACAAGATTAAGGAATCCTATGCGGTTTTTTTATGGCTACAATTAAAACCCTAATTAATAACTAAAAACAAACAAGCAAAGACCCATGTATAGTATCATTTTGGCTGCCTCAATCTCTGCCGTGGTCGCCGTCGCAATCTACGCGGTCGTAACGAACCTCGTGATCAAGACGTCGATCCGCAAGCGCCGCGAAGCCGCCGTCAAGGAGGCTGAAGCCGAGGGAGAGATGATCAAGAAGGAGCGCATCCTTCAGGCAAAGGAAAAGTTCATACAGCTCAAGAGCGAATACGACCGTCAGGTCAACGAGCGCAACCAGAAAATCGCCCAGAGCGAGCAGCGCGCCAAGCAGATCGAGCAGAACCTGCAAAACCAGCAGCGCGAACTGGAAAACAAACTCCGCGAGAACGACCGTCTGAAAGAGCAGATGCAGAACCAGCTGCAAATCCTCGAACACAAGAAGGAGGAGGTCGACCAGATGCAGCGCGAACAGAACGCACGCCTGGAGCAGATCTCGGGCATGAGTTCCGAAGACGCCAAGAACATCCTGATCGAGAACATGAAGGCCGAGGCCAAGACCGAAGCCGCCGCCTACATCAACGAAACGGTCGAAGAGGCCAAACTGACCGCCACGAAAGAGGCCAAACGCATCATCGTGGCGTCGATTCAGCGCGTGGCGACCGAGACGGCCATCGAAAACGCCGTGACGGTGTTCAACATCGAGAGCGACGAGGTCAAGGGCCGCATCATCGGCCGCGAGGGCCGCAACATCCGCGCTCTGGAGGCCGCGACGGGCATCGAGATCATCGTCGACGACACCCCCGAGGCTATCATCCTCTCGGGCTTCGATCCCGTACGCCGCGAAATCGCGCGTCTGGCCCTGCACCAGCTCGTCACCGACGGCCGCATCCACCCCGCACGCATCGAGGAGGTGGTCGCCAAGGTTCAGAAGCAGATCGAGGAGGAGATCGTCGAGGTCGGCAAGCGCACGACGATCGACCTGGGAATCCACGGACTGCACCCCGAACTGATCCGCATGATCGGCAAGATGAAATACCGTTCGTCCTACGGACAGAACCTGTTGCAGCATGCCCGTGAAACGGCGAACCTCGCAGGCATCATGGCCTCGGAGCTGGGTCTCAACCCCAAGATCGCCCGCCGGGCAGGCCTGCTGCACGACATCGGCAAGGTGCCCGACGACGAACCGGAACTGCCGCACGCAATCATCGGCATGAAACTCGCCGAGAAGTTCAAGGAGAAGCCCGAGGTCTGCAACGCCATCGGCGCCCACCACGACGAGGTGGAGATGACCTCGCTCATCGCCCCGATCATCCAGGTCTGCGACGCCATTTCGGGCGCACGTCCCGGAGCGCGCCGCGAAGTGGTGGAGAGCTACATCAAGCGTCTGAAGGAGATGGAGGACATCGCCCTGTCATACCCCGGCGTCGTCAAGACCTATGCCATTCAGGCCGGCCGCGAACTGCGCGTGATCGTCGGCGCCGACAAGCTTTCGGATCAGGAATCGGAAGGACTTTCGCACGATATCGCCAAGAAGATTCAGGACGAAATGACCTATCCCGGTCAGGTGAAGATCACCGTCATCCGCGAGACACGGGCCGTTTCCTACGCAAAATAACCGTCACGACCCGGGTACGCCATCCGGCAGCGTCGGGCAATCCCAAGTCCCTCCCCTGATAAGGAGGGACTTTTCATGCACACACGTCCCGCCGACGCTGCGGATGAAAATGAAACCGCAGGGCAGGAGGGTTATTCAGAGACTTTTCATACCTTTACATCCATGAACAAGGAACTCGAACGATATATCGAACGGGAAATCATTCCCAGATACGAAGATTTCGACGCCGCGCACCGCACGGACCACGTCCGGACGGTCATTGCGCAGAGCCTTGAGCTGGCTGCACATTACGACGCGGACGCCGACATGGTTTACACCGTCGCCGCCTATCACGACACGGGTCTCGCAAACGGCCGCGAACGGCACCACATCGACGCCGGACGCATTCTTGCGGCCGACACCGAACTGCGCCGCTGGTTCTCCGAAGAACAGATCGCGGTGATGCGCGACGCCGTGGAGGACCACCGCGCCTCGTCGGACGGCGAACCCCGCACCATTTACGGCCGGATCGTGGCCGAGGCCGACCGGGTGATCGACCCCGAAACGATCATCCGCCGCACCGTGCAGTACGGGCTGGCGCACTGTCCGGAACTGGACCGCGAGGAGCAGTATGCCCGTTGTCTCGCACATTTGCAGCAGAAATACGCCGAAGGCGGTTACCTGCGGCTCTGGATCGCAGAGTCGGAAAACGCCCGGCGGCTCGAAGAACTGCGCGGCGTGATCCGCGACCCGCAACGGCTGCGGAAGATGTTCGACGCGGCGTTCGACACGGAGACCGCGGAGTAAATCCCGGGCGCCCCGCGCAACACCGGGCAAGAAAACCTTTTGCAGAGACCGCGCCGCACAGCGCCCTGCAAAACGACCCGTTCCCGAACCAGCCCGCCTCCGGACCGGCCCGCAAAAAAATCCCGGACGCCTTTTGCCGGCATCCGGGATTTGCGTTCGAAACGACGCGGAGTCTACTCGGTATCGTGCGGGAAATATTTCATGTACTGCACGCGCTGGTAGAAATCGCCCTCCGAGGAGCCGTAATCCATGCGTCCGCGGAATTCGTCGAGCGACTCGAAACCCTGGCGGGCGGCCCACGCGTCGATGAACCGGTTCATCTCCCCGATCACCTCGTAGCCGTATTTGTGGATCGCCGTGCAGACCTGCACCGCCGCCGCTCCGCAAAGCAGCGACTTGACCGCGGCGGCCCCGTCGTGGACGCCGGTCGAAACGGCGATGTCCAGCTGCGGGAGCGCATGGGCGCACAACGCCGTGCTGCGCAGGACGTTGCGCAGTTCGCCCGGCTCGCTGAACGGATCGCCGTTCACCAGGCACATCTTCTCGATGTCGATGTCCGGCTCGAAAAAGCGGTTATAGAGCACCAGTCCGCCGGCCCCGCGGCCCAGCAGCGCGTCGCCGACCGACAGTACGTTCGTAAGGCGCATCGGCAGCTTCACCGACACGGGAATCGTCACCTCGGCGACAACCTTGCGCACGATGCCGGCATAGTGGCTCTCTATCTCCTGCGCCGAGGCCCGACGATCTGTCGGAAGCAGGAAGATATTCAGCTCCAATGCCGAAGCGCCGGCCTGCTGCATGGCCGCGGCATATTCGATCCACGCGTCGCCCGCGCCGGCGCAGTTGATGCTGCCGATGACGGGAATGCCCGTCTTGGCGGCATCGGAAACCAACTCCAGCAACTCCGCCTTATAGGCTTCACCCAGATAGCGTTCGAGGTATTCCCCGGCGTCGCCGTAACCTTCCATACGGTCGAGCGAGGCGGCCTGACGGTAAATCTGCTCCTCGAAAATTGATTTCAGCACCACGGCGCCCGCACCGTTGCGCACGCACTGTTCGATGTTGGACACCGTGGCCGTATAGGGCGAACTGCTGACCACGACGGGACTCGAAAGGTCGAGTCCGAGGTATTTTGCTTTCATAAAAAGAGCTTTTTATAGTTACTAATCGCTTTCACGGCCGGGACTGGCCCGGCTCAGGCGGCTGTTCGGCACAGCCCCGCCGCAGCGGATTAAACGAACGGAATCTTCACCACTTCGGCGCGGAGGGGTTTCTCGCGCACGACGACGGCGATTTCCGTTCCCGCCTTGGCGTATTCGGGCGTCACGTAGCCCAATCCGAAACCGACCTTCATGCAGGGCGACATCGTACCCGAAGTGACATGGCCGATCCGCGTGCCGTCGGGTGCGGCGATCTCGTAGCCGTGGCGCGGAATGCCGCGGTCGATCATCTTGAATCCCACCAGCCTGCGGGTCACGCCCTCGGCCTTCTGCTTCTCCAGCAGGGGGCGGTCGATGAACTCCTTGCCCTCGGCGAATTTGGTGATCCAGCCCAGTCCGCCTTCGAGCGGCGAGGTGGTGTCGTCGATGTCGTTGCCGTAGAGGCAGAAGCCCTTCTCCAGACGCAGCGTATCGCGCGCGCCCAAACCGATATTCTTGAGTCCGAACTCTTCGCCGGCCTCCCAGAGCGCTTTCCAGAGTTTGTCGCCGTCTTCGTTGGCCGCGTAAATCTCGCAGCCGCCCGATCCGGTATAGCCCGTGATCGAAAGGATGGCGTCGCAGCCTGCGACCTTCATCTTTTTGAAGGTGTAGTACTCCATCTCCTCGACCGGCTCGTCGCACATCTTCTGCACGATCTTCATGGCCAGAGGTCCCTGCACGGCGAGCTGGCAGATTTCGTCCGAAGCGTTGTAAAGCTCCTTGCCGTGGCCCGCCTCCATGCCGAACGCCCGGCCCTGTTCGCAGATGTGGTTCCAGTCCTTTTCGATGTTGGCGGCATTGACGCAGAGCATGTAGGTTTCGGCGTCGACGCGGTAAACCAGGATGTCGTCGACGATACCCCCGCGGCCGTTGGGCATGCAGGTGTACTGCACCTTGCCGTCGAAGAGCTTCGAAACGTCGTTGGTCGTGATGCGTTGCAGCAAATCGAGCGCCCGGGGACCCTTGACCCAGATTTCGCCCATGTGGCTCACGTCGAAGACCCCGGCGCCGTTGCGCACGGCCATGTGCTCGTCGTTGATGCCCGTGAATTCGATGGGCATGTTGTATCCCGCGAATTCGGCCATCTTGGCGCCCGCGGCGATGTGGTACTTGGTGAATACGGTGGTTTTCATATGTAACGAGTGTTTGATGCAGGCTTCATGTATTCAAAATTCCTCCGAAATCTCCCGTTGGAAAGAGAGACTTGCAGCACAACAAATCATTCCGAGCGGCGCTTCACGCCCAGGCGCGGACAGCGGTGGAACTCCTTCGTGCGGTCGAACAGGTAGCGGTAGGTGGTGTGCACCTTGTGGCGCGTAGCACAGACGTAGGTCTCGATCATGCGGTTCATCACGGGGTTGAAATCGCCGATCCACGCCAGCTCCATCGACTTGTAGGGATTCTTCGTCCGCTCGAGGAACTGCCAGTACTTGACCATGATGGCCGACTCGACGCCCTTGCCGTGGAACTCCGGCGTGATGCCGAAGATGATGCCGAAAATGCGGTCGCACGACTTGCGCACCTTCAGGTCCCACATCAGCCGCAGCTTCTGCCGCAAGCCGAATTTGCCGTTGAATTTGCCGATCAGGCGGTTCAGGTCGGGAACGGTGATGAAAAATCCGATCGGCTCTTCGTTGAAATAGGCGAAGAAAATGATGTTGGGGTCGATGATCGGTTTCATCTCCCGGACCATCTCCAGCGCCTCCTCCTGCGTCATCGGCTTGACGCCCGAGAACAAGGCCCACGCCTTGTTGTAAATGACGCGAAAACTCTCGGCGGCCTCCTCCAGATTGTTCATGTCGATGTTCTCGACCCGGTAACCCGGCACGGTGTAGAGACGCTCGGCGCGGGCGAAAATCTGCTTGTTGGCCTCCGAATCGTTCACCCGCCAGATAAAACTGTGCTGATTGAAATAATTCTTAAAACCATAGTTTTCGAACAACTCCTTGTAATAGGGCGGATTGTAGGGATTCTTGTAGAGGGGCTGGAATTCGTAGCCCTCGACCAGCAGCCCCCACCAGTCGCGCCGCTGTCCGAAGTTGATCGGGCCGTCCATGGCCTCCATGCCGCGGCTGGCCAGCCACATGCGCGAGGCTTCGAACAGCATGTCGGCGACCTGCTGGTCGTCGATCGACTCGAAGAACCCGCAGCCGCCCGTGGGCTGCTCCTCGATCGAAGCCTTCTCGCGGTTGTAGAACGCCGCGATGCGGCCGACAAGCTCGCCCCGGGCGTCGCGCGCCACCCAGCGGATGGCCTCGCCGTCGGCGAAAAGTTCGTTTTTCGACGGGTTGAAAACCTCGAGGACATCCACGTCCAGCGGGCAGACCCAGTTGCGGTTTCCCTTATAGATTCGTTTCGGAAAGTCCAGCCACTCGCGCTCCAGGGCGGGAGTGGTGACCTCCTGCAGGGTATATTTCTCCTTGTTCATCTTGTCTTGCGGTTATTTTCAGCGTTTCCGATTTCAAAGGTAACAATTTTTTCCTTATTTTTGTTGGTAGAACAAATTTAGCATCCGAATGAACAAAAGCCTGGAACAATACATGCCCGACGGGAGCAAACTCCCCTACCGCTTCATGAAATACCGCATCCACAAAATCCTGCTCGTATGTTGCAGCTACGACGGGTACATCCTGGAGGAGGACGGGCACATCGAGTCGCAGATCAACCAGGAGTACATCGACCTCAACATGTCGAACCCGCCGTCGCTGACGCGCGTCAGCTCGACCGCCGAGGCGCTGGAGGCGCTGGACCGGGACGATTCGTTCGATTTCATCCTCACGATGTACAACGTCGGCGAACCCGACGTTTTTTCGTTCGCCAAGATCGTCAAGGAGCGGCACCCCAACACCCCCGTGGCGCTGCTGACCTCCTTTTCGAAGGATATTTACCGCCGCATCGAGGAGCAGGACCGCTCGGGACTGGACTACATCTTCTCGTGGCACGGCAACACGGAACTGATCATCGCCATCATCAAACTGATCGAGGACAAGATGAACGCCGACGAGGACATCCGCGAAGGGGGCGTGCAGGCCATCCTTCTGGTCGAGGACTCGATCCGCTTCTATTCCACCTATTTACCGGAGATATACAAACTGCTGCTGCTGCAAAACACCGAATTCCTGAAGGACGCCTTCAACGAGCAGCAGCAGGTGCTGCGCAAACGCGCACGCCCGAAAATCCTGCTGGCGCGCTGCTACGAGGAGGCCGTGGAACTGTACGAGCGTTACAAGAAAAACCTGCTGGGCGTGATCTCCGACGTGGGGTTCGTACTCCGCCGCAACGACCCGCCCGAGAGCGAGAAACTCGACGCCGGCATCGACCTCTGCCGCCGCATCCGGGAGGATAACCCGCTGATGCCTGTACTGTTGCAGTCGTCGCAGGTGGCTTTCGGCAAACAAGCCGCGGAGCTGGGTGCGGGATTCATCGCCAAGAACTCCAAGACGCTGCTCTCGCAACTGCACGACTACATCGCCAAAGAGTTCGCCTTCGGCGACTTCGTTTTCAAGGACCCAGACACGGGCGCCGAGATCGGCCGCGCGAAGGACCTGACGCAGATGCAGCAGATGATCGCCACGATCCCCGACCGGGCGTTCGAATACCACACCTCGCAGAATCACCTCTCGAAATGGCTCTACTCGCGGGGACTGTTCCCGCTGGCGTCGTCGATCCGCCAGTATAACAAGAGCCACTTCTCGTCGGTCGAAGAACACCGCCGCGTGCTGGTAGGACTCATCCGCGACTACCGCACGCTGCTCGGGCAGGGCGTCGTGGCGCGTTTCGACACCGAGACCTACTCCGACGCCGTGGCCTTCGCGCGCATCGGCGAGGGTTCGCTCGGCGGCAAGGCCCGCGGCTTGGCGTTTATGAACTCGATGCTTATGAAACACCGCCAGTACGACAAGCACGAAAACGTGCGCATCATGATCCCGCGGTCGGTGGTCATCGCCACGGAGTTCTTCGACGACTTCATCCGCCACAACGGACTGAAATACATCATCTCGCAGGATTTTTCCGACGAGGAGATCCTCTCGGAATTCGTCAGCTCGGTACTCCCGTTCCGGTTGCGCGAGGCGCTGAAAAGCTACATCCGCACCGTGCGCACGCCGCTGGCCATCCGCTCGTCGTCGAAGCTCGAAGACTCGCACTACCAACCCTTCGCCGGCATCTACTCGACCTACATGATCCCCTACGTCGACAACGAGGACCAGATGCTGCGCCTGCTGCTCAAGGCGGTCAAAAGCGTCTACGCCTCGGTCTATTTCGCGGCGTCGAGGGCCTACATCCAGTCGTCGCAGAACCTCATCTCGGAGGAGAAGATGGCCGTGATCATCCAGGAAGTGTGCGGCACGGAGCAGGACGGGCTGTACTTCCCCACCTGTTCGGGCGTGGCCCGCTCGATCAACTACTACCCCATCGGCGACGAACGCCCGGAGGACGGCGTCTGCAACATCGCCATGGGCCTGGGCAAACTGGTCGTGGACGGCGGACGCACGCTGCGCTTCTCGCCCCGCTACCCGCAGAAGGTGCTCCAGACCTCGACGCCCGAACTGGCGCTGCGCGACACGCAGAACGAGGTGCTCGCCCTGAGCCTGCGGCCCGAGGAGTTCCGCACGTCGATCGACGACGCGGTGAACCTGCGCCGGCTGGGACTCACCCAGATCGGCGGCTTCCGCAACTCGAAATTCGTCTGCTCGGTCTGGGACCGCGAGAACGAACGCATCTCCGACAGCCCGTTCGACCAGGGACGCAAGGTCATCACGTTCAACAACATCCTCAAGTACAACACCTTCCCGCTGGCCGAAATCATCTCGGACATCCTCACGATGGGCGCCGAGGAGATGCGCTGTCCCGTGGAGGTGGAATTCGCCGTCAACATGGACGTGGCGCCCGGACAGCGGCAGGTTTTCAACCTGTTGCAGATCCGTCCGATCATCGACAACCAGGACAACCGGTCCATCGACTGGAACGAGGTCGACGCCTCCCGCGCGCTGATCTACGGCGAGCAGGCCCTCGGCATCGGGCAGATGACCGACATCGCCGACATCATCTATGTGAAATCCGAGGCCTTCGACTCGCTCTCGACCGAGAAGATCGCCGAAGAGCTGCTGACGCTCAACAACCGCATGCGCGACCAGGGGCGGCCGTACATCCTCGTGGGACCCGGGCGCTGGGGCTCCTCGGACCCGTTCCTCGGGGTTCCGGTCAAGTGGAACCACATCTCCGAGGCCAGGGTGATCGTCGAATGCGGCATCGAAAAGTTCGACGTGGAGCCTTCGCAGGGCACGCACTTCTTCCAGAACGTCACCTCGCTGGGCGTGGGTTACCTGACGATCAACCCCTTCCGCGGCGACGGACTCTTCCGCGAAAAGGAACTCGACGCCCGGCAGGCGCTGTACGACGGAACGTACCTGCGGCAGGTGCGCTTCGACAGCCCGCTGTGGGTCTGCATCGACGGGCGTTCGAACAAAGGCATGGTGCGCGAGGGGAAAAACGATTAGGATTTTAAATAAATTTCCCCGAAAAGATTACAATCTGTCGGAAATATTTTTATATTTGTGAAAAGATAGAATCCGAACAGGAGATGCAAACCAACCAAAAACCGATAGAGCTATGAACGTTAACAAAATTATGGCGGAACTCGAGCGCAAGCACCCCGGCGAAAGCGAATACCTGCAAGCCGTGCGCGAAGTTCTGATGACCGTGGAGGATGCTTACAACCAGCACCCGGAATTCGAGGCAAACCGCATCGCCGAACGCATCGTGGAACCCGACCGAACCTTCACGTTCAAGGTCGTATGGGTCGACGACAAGGGCGACGTGCAGGTGAACACGGGCTACCGCGTGCAGTTCAACAACGCCATCGGCCCCTACAAGGGCGGACTGCGCTTCCACCCCTCGGTGAACCCCTCGATCCTGAAGTTCCTCGGTTTCGAGCAGATCTTCAAGAACGCGCTGACGACCCTTCCGATGGGCGGCGCGAAGGGCGGTTCGGATTTCAACCCCAAAGGCAAGTCGGACCGTGAGGTGATGCGCTTCTGCCAGGCCTTTATGACCGAACTGTGGCGTCACATCGGTCCGCAGACCGACGTTCCGGCAGGCGACATCGGCGTCGGCGGACGCGAAATCGGCTATCTCTACGGCATGTACCGCAAGCTGGCCCAGGAGAACACCGGCGTGCTGACGGGCAAGGGCATGACCTACGGCGGTTCGCTGATCCGTCCCGAGGCGACGGGCTTCGGAGCCGTCTATTTCCTGCGTCAGATGCTCGAAAAGGCCGGCATGGACATCAAGGGCCAGACCATCGCCATCTCGGGCTTCGGCAACGTGGCCTGGGGCGCGGCGACGAAGGCCACGGAACTGGGCGCCAAGGTGGTGACGATCTCGGGTCCCGACGGATACATCTACGATCCTGCGGGTCTCGACGCCGAGAAGATTGCCTACATGCTCGAACTGCGCGCGTCGAACAACGACGTGGTGGAGCCATACGCCGCGAAATTCCCCGGCTCGCAGTTCTTCGCGGGCAAGAAACCGTGGGAGGTCAAGGTGGACATCGCCATGCCGTGCGCCACGCAGAACGAGCTGGACGGCGAGGACGCCAAACGGCTGCTGGCCAACGGCGTGAAAGTCGTGGCCGAGGTTTCGAACATGGGCTGCCGCCCGGAGGCCATCGACGCCTTCATCGCGGCGAAGATTCCCTACGGACCGGGCAAGGCCGTGAACGCCGGCGGCGTGGCCACGTCGGGTCTCGAAATGACGCAGAACTCGCAGAAGCTCAACTGGACGGCCGAGGAGGTCGACGCCAAGCTGCACCAGATCATGTCGTCGATCCACCACGCCTGCGTGGAGTACGGCACCGAGAAGGACGGCTACCTCAACTACATGAAGGGCGCGAACATCGCGGGCTTTATGAAAGTCGCCAAGTCGATGGTCGAGCAGGGAGTCATATAGGCCGATTTTTTTCCATGAAAAAAGACGAACTCTCTTCAAGTTCGCCTTTTTTGTCCCCCCCCCTGCATCTATAAATAATATAATGCAAGCTGCGCCCCTGAATTGGAAGGAACAGTACATTTTTGAGAAAAAACACGACACGGAGAAACACGTCAGATATTAAACCGATGCGTCCATATATCTTATTAATCAGCCTTGCGCTGTCGTCGTGCGCCGCCTCGCAATGTCCGCAGCTTTACATGAACCGGACGCGGGGTTCCGCCCCGTGTTATTTCACCGACGAATACGGCCACGCCGTTTTCGGGAATGCCCGCTACGAAGACGCCCGGCAGTTTATCGGCGACCGGGCCGCCGTACGGCTCAACGGCAAATGGGGGTTCATCGACCCCTCGGGCGCAACGGCTGTCCCCCTGCAATACGACTGGTGCGGCAGTTTCGGGGAATACGGGTTCGACAAGAGCGTCGCGATGGTCAAAAACGAAGTCGACAAATTCAAAGTGCCGATTCTCTCGGATTGCCCGACGGCCCTGATCGACCGGAAAGGCAACCGGATCACGCCGTTCTACGGGTTCATCTTCCCGGTCCGGGACAAGGTGGCGTTCGTGAACGACGGTCGCACGGATTTCGCGGACACCCGGTTGCAGAACCTGGGCTTCGCCGACGGGAAATGGGGCTGCGTCGATCCGAAAGGCCGCCTCGTCGTGCCGTGCGTCTATGAGCTGGCGTACCTGCTCATAGCCACCCCCGGATTCACAATCGTCCGGCGCGACGGCAAGTGGGGCGTACTGAACGACCGCGGCCGACCGATCGTCCCGTGCGTCTACGACGCTGTTTATTACAAGGAGGGACATACCGTTATCGACACGCAGGCCGACACGTCAGAAGCCGGAAAGAGCGTCGCGGCTCCGAACGGCGGTTTCCGGGAAAAACTGCTCTACATGCAGAAAGAGGGCGAAACAGAGATTTTCACCGAGAAAGGCAGACGGGTGCGCGGTCAATAAACGCCGCGGCCAATAAATAAAAAAAGCCAATCCCCGGCGGGAATTGGCTTTTTCGGTATCGGCTTTAGAAACCAGCCGGATGGAAGCGCAGGAGCGGCTCGGAAACGCCGCCGCCCACGCCCCTGAAACCCGTTTTACAAACGGGCCTTGATAGCTTTCGAAGCTTCCTCGTAGCCGGGTTTGTCCAGCAGGGCGAACATGTTCTTCTTGTAGGCCTCGACGCCCGGCTGGTCGAAGGGATTCACGCCCAGCATATAGCCGCTGATGCCGCAGGCCTTCTCGAAGAAGTACAGCAGGCCGCCGATCACGCTCTCCGAGATTTCGGGAATCTCGATGCGGATGTTCGGCACGCCGCCGTCCACGTGGGCCAGCTGAACGCCCAGCTCGGCCATGCGGTTGACCTCCGAAATGCGCTTCCCGGCCAGGAAGTTCAGCCCGTCGAGGTTCTCCCCGTCAGCCTCGATCAGCACTTCGGCGGCGGGTTTGGCCACCGAAATGATCGTCTCGAACAGGGTGCGCTCGCCGTCCTGGATATACTGGCCCATCGAGTGCAGGTCGGCCGTCAGCGTGACGCTCGCCGGGAAGATGCCCTTGCCCTGCTTGCCCTCGCTCTCGCCGTAGAGCTGTTTCCACCACTCGTTGATATATTGCAGTTTAGGTTCGTAGGAACCCAGAATCTCGATCTTCTTGCCTCCGTCGTAGAGGATGTTGCGCACGGCGGCGTAGACGGCTGCCGGATTCTCCTTGAAAGCAACGCCTTCGGCCGTGGCCTTCTCCATCTCCTGCGCACCGCGGACAAGGGCCGCGATGTCCACGCCGGCGACGGCCAGCGGCAGCAGCCCCACGGGGGTCAGCACCGAGAAGCGTCCGCCCACATCGTCGGGAATGACGAACGTCGGGTATCCCTCCTGCGTGGCGAGCGTCTTCAACGCCCCGCGCGCCTTGTCGGTGATGGCCACGATGCGCTCCGCAGCCTCCTTCTTGCCGTAACGCTTCTCGATCTCGGCCTTTATGAGGCGGAACGCGATGGCCGGCTCGGTCGTCGTGCCCGACTTCGAAATCACGATGGCGGCGATCGAATGCTCCTTCAGCGCGGCGAGCAGTTCGGCGGTGTAATCCTCCGAAATGTTCTGTCCGGCGAAAATGACCGTGGGGTCCTTCTGCTCCTTGTGCAGGAGTTTGAAGGGATCGCTCATGGCTTCGAGCACGGCCTTGGCGCCGAGGTACGAGCCGCCGATGCCGATGCAGACGACCACGTCGGCCTTCGAGCGCAGTTTCGCAGCCTCCTTCCGGATGGCGTCGATCTCGTTCTCCGAAATCGAGGAGGGGAGGTGCACCCAACCCAGAAAATCGTTGCCGGCGCCTTTGCCCGAATGCAGCAGGGCATTGGCTGCCTGCGCTTTGGCCTCGATGTCGGCGGAAATTTCAATGCCCGTCTTGGCAATGTCCAATTTCACATTTTTCATCATATCGCTAACTAAATTAATTTGGTTGTCAGTTCCTGCATGCACCTGCGCGCCGAGGCGCCCTTGTAGAGCACCCGGTAAACCATGTCGGCGATGGGCATGTCGACCCGGTGGCGGAAGTTGATGTGACGGATGCAGTCGGCCGCGAAATAGCCCTCGGCAACCATCGTCATCTCGTTCAGGGCGCTCTTGACGGTACAGCCGTGGCCGATGAGCAGCCCCAGCCGGCGGTTGCGGCTGTAAGTCGAATAGCAGGTCACCAGCAGGTCGCCCAGATAGGCCGAGACCTGCGTGTTGCGCGCGTCGGGATAACTCTCCTCCAGGAAACGCGTCATCTCGCCCGCCGCATTGGCGATCAGCACGGCCAGAAAATTGTCGCCGTAGCCCAGCCCCACGGCGATGCCGACCGAAAGGGCGTAGATATTCTTGAGAATTGCGGCGTATTCGACGCCATAGAGATCCGCGGAATAGCTGAGGCGAATGTTCTCCCCGGCAAAGCGTTCGCCGATGCACCGCGCGTTTTCGGGATCGGCGCAGACGACCGTGAGGTACGAAAGCTTGCCGCGCGAGACCTCCTCGGCGTGCGAAGGCCCGGTCACCAGCCCGATCTGCCTATACGACAGCCCGTAATGGTCGTGGATGTACTCCACGACGGTCTGGTAGTCGCCCGGGACGATGCCCTTGATGGCCGAAACGACGAATTTGTCACGGAGCGGAACGGTCAGCGGGGCGAGGAAATCCTTGAGGTAGGCCGAAGGCGTGGCGAGGATCACGATGTCGGCGTCGCGCACCACGGCGTCGAGGTCGGAAGAGGGGGCGATGCTGTTGCGGTCGAACTCCAGATCGTTCAGATAGCGGGGGTTGCGGCCGTCCGAGCACAGCGATTCGAGCACCTCGGGATTGCGGACATACCACCCTACGCGCCGGCCGTTGGCTGCAAGCAGTCCGACGATGGCCGTCGCCCAGCTTCCATAGCCGATGACCGCACAGCGGGCGTCGGTTCCGATTTTGTATTCCATGCGGAGATTCAGTTTTTCCAGCACAAATGTAATTAAAAAAAATCAGAATAAAATACAAAAAGTTCCGGGGCTTTTTGCTACCTTTGTCGGGATATGTCATCCGCCGAAGCCCGAAGCGGCGTCGCGGGTGCGTATCGGATTGAGAATAAAGCATTTCACGAAACAGAACAGTTGGGTGTAGGAATATGGGAATTTTTTCATTGACACAGGAGTTGGCCATCGACCTCGGAACGGCCAACACGCTGATAATTTACAACGGAAAGGTCGTCGTCGACGAACCTTCGATCGTGGCGCTGGACGTCCACACGGGCAAACTCGTGGCCATCGGCCAGCAGGCCCGCCAGATGCACGAGAAGACCAACCCGAACATCAAAACCATCCGTCCACTCAAAGACGGCGTGATCGCCGACTTCAACGCCACGGAGCTGATGCTGCGCGGCATGATCAAGAAGGTCAAGACCTCGGGCAGCCTCTTCGCACCCTCGCTGCGCATGGTGATCTGCATTCCCTCCGGGTCGACCAACGTCGAAATACGCGCCGTGCGCGACTCGGCCGAACACGCCGGAGGGCGCGAAGTCTACATGATCTACGAACCGATGGCCGCGGCGCTCGGCGCGGGTCTCGACGTGGAGGCCCCCGAAGGCAACATGGTCATCGACATCGGCGGCGGCACGTCGGAGATCGCCTGCATCTCGCTGGGCGGCATCGTCTGCTCGGAGTCGATCAACACCGCGGGCGACGTCTTCACCAACGACATCCAGAGCTACGTCCGCCAGCAGCACAACATCCGCATCGGCGAACGCACGGCCGAGGCGATCAAATGTTCGATCGGCGCCGCCGTTTCGGACCTGGAGCAGGAGCCCGAGGACTTCGTCGTGACGGGTCCCAACATGCTGACCGCACTGCCCCAGACCGTGTCGCTCTCGTACAGCGAAATCGCCTACGCGCTGGAAAAGTCGCTCACGAAGATCGACGCGGCGCTGATGAAGGTGCTCGAATCCATGCCGCCCGAGCTGTACGCCGACATCGTGAAGAACGGCATCTACCTCGCCGGCGGCGGCGCGCTGATCAAGGGACTCGACCGGCGGCTGAACGAAAAGACCGGCATTCCGTTCCACATCGCCGAAGACCCGCTGCGGGCCATCGCCCGCGGAACGGGAATCGCGCTGAAGAATATCAACCGGTTCTCGTTCCTGATGAAGTGATTCTTGCGATAACGGCCGTCTTCCGCACGTCGTTCGCCCTCCGGTGCAGTCACATACCCGAGTATGCCCCTGCACCGCCGACTTCGCGAAGCCCGAAATACGGTTCGTTCCGACAAGAATCGGATAAATTGACAAATACGGATTGCGGGCCTTGGTCCGCAATCTTAAATTAAGGAACTGCTTTGCGCAAACTGTTCGAGTTCATACGAAGCATCTACGTCGTGGTGCTGTTCGTGGCGTTGGAGGTCGCGGCCATCAGCTACTACGCCCACTCCACCCACTACACCCAGGCCCGGCTGCTCGCACGGTCGAACCAGGTGGCGGGAGGCGTGCACGGATTTTTCGCGGGCATAAGGCGTTACTTCAGCCTCGGACACGAAAACCGGCTGCTGCTGGGCCGCGTCGCACAGCTCGAAGAGCGGCTCGCCCAGTACGAGGAGGCCGAAACCAACGCGCGGCTGGACAGCTATATGCAGGACATCGGCGAATCGAAATACCGCTTCGTCACGGCATCGGTCGTGGCCAACACGGTCAACCGGGCGCAGAACCTCATCACGCTCAACCGCGGACGTCAGGACGGCGTGGTCGAAGAGATGGCCGTCCTCTCGCCCGACGGCGCGATGGCCGGCTACGTCGTCGACTGCACGGAACGCTACGCCGTGGCGATGTCGGTGCTGAACACCTCGTTCCGGGCCAGCGGCAAGCTCGCCGACGCCGAATATTACGGCTCGATCTATTGGGACGGGCTGGACCAGAACGTGGTGATCCTCGGCGAGCTGTCGAAATACGCCGACCCGAAGCCCGGACAGGAGGTCGTGACGACCGGATTCTCGCAGTATTTTCCCGCCGACGTGCTGATCGGCTGGGTCGAGAGCGCCTCGCTCAACGAGACCCGCACGGCCTACACGGTACGGGTGCGGCTCGCAGCCGAAATGTCGCGGCTGAACGAAGTCGTGCTGGTCGGCAACCGCGACTTCTACGAAATCCGCAACCTGCAGCAAAGCGAACAAATCGAACAACACACCCGGAACGACTAAATGTACCGCACACTACCATATCTCGGACTTTTCGCGGCGGCGGCGCTGCTTCAGGTTTTCCTGTTCGACAACCTGACCATCAGCATCTACCTCAACCCGCTCGTATACATCGTCTTCATCGCCCTGCTGCCGCTCGACACGCCGCCCGCGGCAGTTCTGGGCGCCGGACTGGCGCTGGGCGTCACGATGGACTTCGCCATGGGCGCGGCGGGGATCAACACGATCGCCACGCTGCTGATCGCCTTCCTGCGCCCGACCCTCGCCGGCATGATCTGCGGCCGCGACAACGTCCGCGAAGGGGGCATCCCCTCGTCGGCGCGTCTGGGCGAACGAAAGCTCATCACCTACCTCGCGGCGCTGACGCTCGTGCATCACGCCGTATTCTTTTCGCTGGAGGCCCTTTCGTGGACCCACGCGCTCCATACGCTGCTGCGCATCGTCGTCAGCACGGCGGTATCGGCGGGCTTCATCTGGATCATCGCCCGCATCTTCACCGCCAAAATCCCCGTGCGCATATGAGAAACTCCGAGAGTTTCATGCGGATGCGCACCCTGCAAGTCATCGTCCTGCTGATCTTCGCGCTGATCGTCGGACGGCTGGCCTACATCCAGCTCTTCGATTCGCGCTACGACGATCTGGCGCGCGCCAACGTGCTGCGCCACGTCGTGCAGTACCCGCCGCGCGGCGAGGTCTTCGACCGCAACGGCGAATATCTGGTGCAGAGCCGCGAATGCTACGACCTGATGGTCATATCGAGCGAAATCGGCAAACAGGGCTTCGACACGGCCCGCATGTGCGACGTGCTGGGACTTTCGCGCGCCCGGCTCGAACGCGAACTGGCCAACGCGCGGATGCGTCCGCGGGCGCCGCGGCTGATTATGAACTACATCTCCAAGGAGGACAAACTGCGCTTCGACGAGTGCAACTTCCGGGGGTTCTACACCGTCTACCGCACCGTCCGCCGGTATCCCCGCGAAGTGGGCGGCAACCTGCTGGGGTATGTGAGCGAGGTGAACCCCGACTACCTGAAGCGCAACCCCGAATACAAGACGGGCGACTACGTAGGGATGAACGGCGTGGAGTCGGCCTACGAGCCGCAGCTCCGGGGCCGCAAGGGCGTCCGGATTCAGGAGATCGACACCCACGGGGCAATCAAGGGTTCCTACATGAACGGCCGCTACGACTCGGTTCCCGAACCGGGACGCTATCTGGTGAGCACCATCGACGCCCGCCTGCAACTGCTGGGCGAGGAGCTGATGCGCGGCAAGGTGGGAGCCGCGGTGGCCATCGAGCCTTCGACGGGCGAAATCCTGATGATGGTCTCCTCGCCGACGTACGATCCGGACGAACTGGTGGGGCGCCAGCGGGGCAACAACTACATGAAGATGCTCTACAACAAGCGCAAGCCGCTGTTCAACCGTGCGGTGAAGGCCAAATATCCCCCGGGGTCGACCTTCAAGCTGGTGCAGGGGCTGATCGGCCTTCAGGAAGGGGTGCTCCGGCCTTCGGACCTGCACTCCTGCCACATGGGCTACCAGGCGGGCCGCCTGAAGATGGCCTGCCACGCCCACGCCTCGCCGCTGGACCTGCGCTTCGCGGTGGCGACCTCGTGCAACGCCTACTTCTGCTACGTCTTCCGCGACATCCTCGACAACCCCAAATACGGAAGCGTGAAGGAGGGTTACGACGTCTGGAAACAATATGTCGAGAGCTTCGGATTCGGGCGCAAGCTGGGTTCGGACTTCCTCGACGAGGGCAACGGATACGTGCCCGACCGCGCCTACTACGACCGCCAGTACCGGGGTTCGTGGAACTCGCTCACGGTGCTGTCGCTCTCGATCGGGCAGGATGCGCTGGGCTGCACGCCGTTGCAGCTGGCCAATCTGGCGTGCATCGTGGCCAACCGCGGCTACTACTACATCCCGCACATCGTGAAGAAGATCGAAGGACAGGACTCGCTCGACGCGCGTTTCTACGAACGCCACTACACGATGGTCGAACCGAAACACTTCGAACCCATCGTCGAGGGCATGTGGCGGGGCGTGAACGTCGGGGGAACCTCGACCCGCGCCCGGCTCGAAGGATTGGACGTCTGCGGCAAGACCGGAACGGCCGAAAACCCGCGCGGCCGCGACCACTCGACCTTTCTCTCGTTCGCACCGAAGGACAATCCGAAGATCGCCATTTCGGTCTACGTCGAAAACGGCGGATTCGGCGCCTCGGCGGCCCTGCCGATCGCCAGCCTGCTGGAAGAGTACTACCTGACGGACACGATCCGCAGGCCCGAACTGCTGCAATACATCAAGGACATGAACATCTATTATCCCGCTTATGACAAATAACCGGCATAACGGCATCTTTTACGGCGTGGACGGCTGGACCGTCCTGCTCTACGTGCTGATCGTCGCGGCGGGATGGATCTCGATCACTTCGGCGTCGTACGACGACAGCGCGGCCGACCTGCTCTCGTTCTCGCACTTCTACATGAAGCAGCTGATGTGGATCGGCATGGCGTGGGTCACGGCGATCATCGTCCTGCTGCTCGACGAACGGTTCTACCACATGTTCGCCTACCCGGCCTATCTGGGCGGCATCGCGCTGCTCGTGGCCGCGCTGCTCTTCGGCCGCGAGGTCAACGGCGCGAAGGCGTGGTTCGAGTTCGGGTCGCTGCGCGTGCAGCCCGTGGAGTTCGCCAAGATCGCCACGGCCCTGGCCCTGGCCCGCGTGATGAGCGAATACTCCTTCTCGATCAACCGCGCGGGCGACTTGATGAAGGTCGCCGTGGTGATCTGCATTCCGCTCTTCATCATCATCCTGCAGAACGACACCGGGTCGGGCATCGTGCTGGGGTCGTTCCTTTTCGTGCTCTACCGCGAAGGGCTGAACAAATGGCTCTGCATCCCGGTGCTGCTGATCGCCGCGCTGTTCATCGTCTCGTTCCTCCTCTCGCCGATGACACTGCTCGTGACGCTGATTCTGGTCTGCACGCTCTCCGAGGCGATGATGAACGGCCAGTGGCGTTCGCGCCTCGTGTTCCTGGCCGCGGTGATGCTGTCGGCCATCCTGCTGTGCCTCGTGATGGCGCTGATCGCCCCCGGAACGCTCGATCTCTACCACAGCCTGCTCACAACGACCCTCGCGGCCGTGGTCTTCGCTGCCGTATACGCCTACCGCTCGAATCTCGCCAACATCTTCATCACGCTGAGACTGTTCGTCGGTTCGCTCGTCTTCCTGCCCACCACCGACTACATCTTCAATTCGATTCTCAAACAGCACCAGCGCGACCGTATATTAAGCTTCCTGGGCATCATCAGCGACCCGCTCGGAACCGACTACAACGTCAACCAGGCGAAAATCGCCATCGGCTCGGGCAACTTCTGGGGCAAGGGCTTCCTCGAAGGGACCCAGATCAAATACGGGTTCGTCCCCGAAAAGCACACCGACTTCATCTTCTGCACCGTGGGCGAGGAGTGGGGATTCCTCGGCTCGGTCGTGGTGCTGACGCTGCTGTGCCTGCTGATCCTGCGGCTGATGCGCATGGGCGAACGGCAGCAGGAGCCGTTCGGACGCATCTACTGCTACTGCGTGGCGGCGATCCTGCTGTTCCACGTGCTGGTCAACGTGGGCATGACCATCGGCCTGATGCCCGTGATGGGCATTCCGCTGCCGTTTATGAGCTACGGAGGCTCGTCGCTCATCGCCTTCACGATCCTGCTGTTCATCGCCGTGCGGCTCGACGCCTCGACACGACAATTTTCCGTACACAAACTATAATACCCGATGATTCGCTACAACCCCAAAGGACTGACTACCCCGCAAATCGACGAAAGCCGCCGGCTTCACGGCGACAATGTCATCACCCCGCCGAAGGACGATTCGGCCTGGCGCCTGCTGCTGGAAAAATTCCGCGACCCGATCATCCGCATCCTCCTGCTGGCCGCCGTGCTGTCGCTCATCATCGGATTCGTCCACAAGGACTTCACCGAATCGGTGGGCATCATCTGCGCCATCATCCTCGCCACCTGCGTCGGATTCTGGTTCGAATGGGACGCCCAGCGGCGTTTCCGGAGGCTCAACCAGGTGAACGACGACATCCCCGTGAAGGTGATGCGCGAAGGGTCGATCCGCGAAATTCCGCGACGCGACGTGGTCACGGGCGACGTGGTCTACATCGAGAGCGGCGAGACGATTCCCGCCGACGGCGAACTGGTCGAGGCCGTATCGCTGAAAATCAACGAATCGACGCTCACGGGCGAACCCGAGGTGGACAAGACGGTCAACGAAGCCAACTTCGACCCCGAGGCGACCTATCCCTCGAACGCGGTGCTGCGCGGCACGACCGTGGCGGACGGGTACGGCGTGATGGTCGTAACGGCCGTGGGCGATGCGACCGAAGCCGGACGCGTCACGGAGCAGTCGACCGTGCAAAGCGAAGAGCAGACGCCCCTCGACCGTCAGCTGACGCGCCTCTCGCGTCTGATCGGCCGGCTGGGCATCCTCCTTTCGGCGCTTATCTTCTGCGTGATGCTCGGAAAGGCGATCTTCGCGGGCGGGCTGCTCGAGAGCGACTGGCTGACCATCTCGCAGCACGTGCTGCAAATCTTCATGGTTTCGGTGGCCATCATCGTCATGGCCGTGCCCGAAGGGCTTCCGATGTCGATTACGCTGTCGCTGGCGATGTCCATGCGACGGATGCTGAAGACCAACAACCTCGTGCGCAAAATGCACGCCTGCGAGACGATGGGCGCCGTGACGGTCATCTGCACCGACAAGACCGGCACGCTGACCCAGAACCGCATGCACGTGCAGGAACTGATCCGCTACGACACGCTTCCCGCACGGGAATTCGCCGAGGTCGTGGCCCTGAACACCACGGCGTTCCTCGACGCCGAAGGCCATATCATCGGCAACCCCACGGAAGGGGCCTTGCTCGAATGGATGCGCGCCGGAGGCGAGGACTACGAACCGCTGCGCGCCGAAGCGAAGATCGTCAACCGGCTGACCTTCTCGACCGAACGCAAATACATGGCGACGATCATCGAAAGCGGCATCTCGGGCCGCCGCATCCTCTGTGTGAAGGGCGCCCCGGAGATCGTGCGCACGATGTGCGCCCCGGACGGCAAGGACGCGCAGGTCGCCGAACAGCTCCTCGGGTTCCAGAGCCGCGCCATGCGCACGCTGGCCGTGGCGTGGGCGGAAACCGCGTCGGACGACTGCCTCGAAGCGGTCAAGGCGGGCGGGCTGCACTTCGCGGCGGTGGCCGCCATCTCGGACCCCGTGCGCGAGGACGTCCCGGCGGCCGTCGCACGCTGCCTGGAGGCGGGAATCGGCATCAAGATCGTCACGGGCGACACCCCGGCCACGGCGCGCGAAATCGCCCGCCAGATCGGGCTGTGGAACGACGCCGCGGATGGCGAACGGAACCACATCACCGGCACGGAGTTCGCCGCCATGAGCGACGAGGAGCTGCTGGGACGCGTGCAGGAGCTGAAGATCATGTCCCGGGCCAGGCCGCTGGACAAGCAGCGTCTCGTCAAGCTGTTGCAGCAGCGCGGCGAGGTGGTGGCCGTGACGGGCGACGGCACGAACGACGCCCCAGCGCTCAATTTCGCCAACGTGGGTCTTTCGATGGGCTCGGGAACCTCCGTGGCGAAGGACGCCTCGGACATCACGCTGCAGGACGACTCGTTCGCCTCGATCGCCACGGCCGTCATGTGGGGGCGTTCGCTCTACCGCAATATCCAGCGTTTCGTGCTGTTCCAGCTGACGATCAACTTCGCGGCCATCACCATCTGCTTCATCGGCGCGCTGTTCGGAACCGACATGCCGCTCACGGTGGTGCAGATTCTCTGGGTGAACATCATCATGGACACCTTCGCGGCGATGGCCATGGCCTCGCTGCCGCCCAACCCCGAAGTGATGCGCGACAAACCGCGCCCGAGGGACGAATTCATCATCACCCCCGCCATGGCCCGCACCCTCTTCACGTGCGGCGCGGCGATGGTGGTCGTACTGCTGGGAATGCTCTTCCGATGGACGATCCTGCAAGGCGGACTCACGGTGGAGCAACTGACCGTGTTCTTCTCGACGTTCGTCTTCCTCCAGTTCTGGAACATGTTCAACGCCAAGGGATTCGAGACGCGCCATTCGGTCTTCACATGTCTCGGCGGCTGCCGCGAATTCTTCCTGATCCTCGCGGCGATCGGCGTGGGACAGGTGCTGATCGTGGAATTCGGAGGCGAGGTGTTCCGCACCGAACCGCTCTCGTGGATGCAATGGGCCGAGGTGATCGGATTCACCTCGCTGCTGGCTGTCGGCGGCGAAATCATCCGTGCAATCCACAGAAAAAGAAAACAGTTGCGATAAAATACGATGCTCAAACGCCTGACCGCCGCCTGCCTGCTCTCATTCGCGGGCCTGGGAGCAGCGGCGCAATTACCGGACAGCGCAGACATGAGCGCCGGAGGGGAGTTCCGACGGCGCATCGACCGCCACACCTCGACAAAAGCCTACCGCATGCTCTTCGTCGGCACGCCGCTGATCGTGGGCGGCGTCGTGATGCAGGCCTACGATTCCGACTTCCGGCGTCTGCGCAACGGGTACAGCCGTTCGTTCCGCCACGACTACGACGACTGGCTCCAGTACGCTCCCGCCGGGGCGATGGTGGCCCTGAAAGCCTGCGGCGTCAGGGGACGCAGTTCATGGGGCCGCATGCTGGTCTCCGACGCCTTTTCGGCGGGACTCATGGCCATCGGGGTCAACTCGCTCAAATACTCCTGCCGTGTGATGCGCCCCGACGGATCGTCGCGCAACTCCTTCCCCTCGGGGCATACGGCGACGGCCTTCATGGCCGCCACGATGCTCCACAAGGAGTACGGCCACCGCAGCCCGTGGTACAGCATCGGGGGCTACACCGTGGCGACGGTCACGGGCGTCACCCGTCAGCTCAACAACCGGCACTGGATGAGCGACATCATGGTCGGAGCCGGTATCGGCATCCTCGCCACGGAGCTGGGATATTTCCTCGCAGACCTGATTTTCAAGGAGAAGGGGCTGAACGTCACGGAAACCTACTCGGTCTACGACCGCTGCCGCCGGCCGTCGTTCCTCGGGTTCAGCCTCGGATTCTCGACCGTCCCCGGAAGCTACACGCCCTACCCCGGGATGCACATGCAGTTCCTCTCGGGGCCGGCCGTCTCGGTGCAGGGCGCCTGGTTCGCAACGCCCTACTGGGGTTTCGGCGGCCGCATGTCGTGCACCAACCTGCGCGTGAAAGTCAACGGCGTGGCGCAGAACGACAATCTGGAGTGTGCGTCGATGTACGCGGGACCCTATTTTTCCCACCCCTTTTCGATGCGGTGGCTCGTGGGCGCCAAACTGCTCGGAGGGTGCGAGATCTACAAACCGTGCCGCACGGATTTCCGCAGGCTGGAAAGACGCGCCGGATTCTCCTTCGGAACCGGGCTTTCGACCACTTACCTCGCCACGCAAAACCTCGGCGTGCGCTTCTCGACCGATTACGACGTCGCACCTCCCGTGGTGCGTTCGTCGCGCGAACGGCTTCACAAGCTCACCTTCAGCATGGAGGTCTGCGCGGTATTCTGAAACGCAAAGGGCCCTTACAGGAACGACTCCCCCTGCGCGGCGCTGCGCAGCCGCCCGGCCGTGACGCCGTCCTTCACCGCAGCAGGGATCGCCACCCCGGAATAGACCGAGACGACGCCGTCCTTCAGCGCGCGGAGCCGCAGTTCCCGCTTCGTCATTTTTTCAACCGCATAGCTGCTGTCCCACGGCGTACCGTCGGCATAGGTCCCCGAAAGCACCTGCCCGGTCGCCGGATCGCCGACAAGGGCGTAGGTCCCGGTGAACCGGGCGTACCCGAACGTCCCGATACTCTGGTAAAGGGTGAATGTCCCGTCTTCGCCGAGTTGCAGGTAAACCGTTCCGGTCAAGGCCGTACCGTCCTTCCAGCGGGTCAGCATCCAGCCGTCGTAGTTCGCCTCGTCCTCACCGCCGCCCTTGTCTCCGCCGCAGCCGACAGCCAGCAGAGCCGCGGCCGCCACGGCAAAAAGGCTCAATCCGATTTTCATACCCAAGGCCGTCCCGCTCCTGGTTTCCGCAAAGACGGATTACAAATATAGGGATTGGAACCCGAAATCCAAAGCAGAGCTGCAAAAATCCCCGGCGGCAGATGAAACAGGCGCCCGTTGGCACAAAAAATGCACGTTCCGGACTGCGGCCTTTCCCCCGGCAACACATTATGAAACTGCGTCTCGGTCTGATACTTCTGTTATTCGCGGCATCGGCAGGCATTCTTGTCTGGATGTACTACGCTGCGACGCGCGAACCCCGGTCGCCGAAGGGTTCGCCGTGGGCCGAAACGCTCGCCGACCTGGACGCCTGCTGCCGCCGCAAACACGTCAAATCGGTGCAATACGACCATTTCGCAGGCATCGCGGCCGACGAAGAGCGCCACACGGCCGAACGGCTGTTCCGGGCCATGGCCTTCTCCGAGCGGTTGCAGGAGAACAACTGCGCGACGGCGATCCTCCATCTCGGAGGTCATTACACGCCCCCGGGGAAGATCATCATTTTCGGCGGCACGACCGACGGCAACCTCGAACGGAGCGTCGCCTACGAACGACAGGCCCACGCCGGACGCTCCGGAGCCGACATCCGCCGGGCGATGGAGCGCGGCAACCGCTATGCGGCGCGCATACTGACCTGGGCCTCGGCGGGAGACATGCGGAACATCGCCCTGCTGGAACGCTGCCGGCAGGAGGGACGCAACGCCCCGGACACGGGCCGGTTCGCAGTCTGCCCGAACTGCGGCAACCTCTATCCGTCGGAATACGCCGACTGGTACTGCCCCGCCTGCCTGACGGAGGGAAAAAGGTTCGTCCTCTTCGAGTGAGCCATGCTACATAGGGGGGGGGTGAACGAAGCGAGGCACGAACCGGTAATCCCGTCCGTGCCTCGCAGGTACAAGGGCAAAACGCCCCGTGAAATCAGCGACTACTCCTCGTCGGCGTCCTTCATGGTGTGGTATACGTTCACCACATCGTCGTCCTCTTCGAGTTTCTCGACCAGCTTCTCGACCGATTCGCGGCCTTCGGCGTCAAGCTCCTTCACGTCGGAGGGGATACGCACCGACTCGCCCGAGACGATCTCGAAGCCCTTGTCGTCGAGCCACTTCTGGATGGCGCCGAACGATTCGTAGGGGGCGTAAACCGTGATTCCGTCCTCCTCGGAGTAGAACTCGTCGACCCCCAGGTCGATCATCTCCAGCTCCAGCTCCTCGGGATCGACACCCTCGGCGGCGCGGAACTTGAAGACGCACTTGTGGTCGAACAGGAAGCCCACCGAGCCGCTGTTGCCCAGCGTGCCGCCGCATTTGTTGAAATACATGCGCACGTTGGCCACGGTGCGGTTGGTGTTGTCGGTGGCCGTTTCGACGAGGAACGCAATGCCGTGAGGGCCGTATCCCTCGTAGATCACCTCCTTGTAGTCGGCGGCATCCTTCTCAGTGGCCCGCTTGATGGCCCGTTCGATGTTCTCCTTGGGCATGTTCTCGGCCTTGGCGTTCTGAATCAGAATGCGCAGGCGGGTGTTGCCCGACGGGTCGGAACCTCCGGCCTTGACGGCGATCTCGATCTCTTTGCCCA
>ENA-UONQ01000384-UONQ01000384.1-human-gut-metagenome-genome-assembly--contig:-CS26-NODE-384-length-59889-cov-6.445065_pt1 | contig 59889 bp, 63 predicted proteins | sample MGYA00242460_ERZ724007 | MGnify/ENA metagenome assembly ERZ724007
CGCCGCCTGCTAAACAGGTCTCGCCGAGTTCGCGCCGCCGCAGCGGCGCGAATAAATTCCAATCCGTTTTTTGCGGCGGCGTGTACGTCGCGAAAAACACTTTGCGCACAGAGAGTGTGTTTTGGCCGTTTACAGCGGCCAAAATGCGCGGTTCGGAGCGAACTCCTGATTTATACAAAAGAGGAACGCTCTTTTGTATAAGGACTTTACTTCGTGCCGAAGATGCGGTCGCCGGCGTCGCCCAGACCGGGGACGATGTAGCCGTTCTCGTTCAGGCACTTGTCCACCGCGCCGGCGTAGATCTCGACGTCGGGGTGCTTGTTCGTCAGATACTCGATGCCCTCGGGGGCGGCGACGAGCACCATGAGCTTGATGTTCTTGCAGCCGCGCTTCTTCATCTCGGTGATGGCCGCGTCGGCGGAGCCGCCGGTGGCGAGCATCGGGTCGACGATGATGATGTCACGGTCGGCGATGTCCTTGGGCATCTTGCAGAAGTAGACGTGCGGCTCGAGCGTGTCTTCGTCGCGGAACATGCCGATGTGGCCCACGCGGGCGGAGGGCACCATGCGCAGCACACCGTCCACCAGACCGAGACCGGCGCGCAGGATGGGAACGACGGCGAACTTCTTGCCGGCCAGCACGGGAACCTCGGCCTTGCAGATGGGTGTCTCCACCGTGGTGGTGGTCAGGGGCAGGTCACGGGTGGCCTCATAGGTGATGAGCATACCGATTTCGCTCACCAGCTCGCGGAAATCCTTGACGCTGGTGTTCTTGTCGCGCATGATGGACAGCTTGTGTGCAACCAGGGGGTGATCCATGACGTGTACTTTTTCGCTAAACATCGTTCTTCTCCTCATATGATAAAATTTTGAATGGGTTAACAAACTCAGTCGACGGTGATCTTCAGACCCTTCGCGAGTCGCTCTCGCTCCGCCTGCGACAGGCGCAGATAGACCGGCACGAGGTCGCGCGCGCTCGTCGTCTCGCCGCGGCGCACCATCTCCTCGGCGCAGAGTGCCACGCCGACGGCATTCTGCATCCGCAGCGCCGCCGGGGCGAGCGTACAGGAAACGCCCCGTTCCAATAGACCAGTATAACACAGCTGCGCCCCGTCGCCAACCACTATTTTGCCAGTTTCTGCGGAAATATCCGCCAGCTCTTTGGCAAGCTCCTCTATGCCGATCGCCCGGTCGGGCGTGAGCCGCTCGAGCGCGCCGCCGCGGGCGCGGAAGAGCGCGTTATAGACCTGATTGCGCCGCGCGTCCATCGCGCAGACGATGAGCGCGTCCATATGTGCGAGGTTCCGGGCCATCGCCTCGAGCGTCGAGACGCCGCAGCAGGGCTTCTCCGCCGCCCACGCGAGCCCCTTCAGCGCCGAGACGCCGATACGCAGCCCCGTGAAGCTGCCCGGCCCCGCCGCCACGGCCAGTGCGTCCATGTCCTGCAGCTCCAGACCACTGCTTGTGAGCATCGCATCCAGCAGCGGCATGAGCGTACGGCTGTGGGTCAGTCCCGTATTCTGATAGCTCGAGGCCAGCGGCACGCCGTCCTCCGTCACGGCCACGGAGACGCTTTTCGCCGACGTCTCCAGCGCTAAAATCTTCAAATCGGCTCCCCTCCTGTGATGGTGATGCAGCGGCAGTCATCGCCGCCCGGCGCGCGCTCGATCGCGACGCGCACGGCGTCCGGCGGGATGGCGTCCGCGACGTTCTCGCTCCACTCGACGGCGCACACGCCGCCGCGCTCGAGATAGTCGTCCCAGCCGATGTCAAAGAGCGCGTCGGCGCTGTCGAGACGGTACATATCGAAGTGAAACAGCGGGATGCGGCCCTCATACTCGTTCACGATCGTGAACGTCGGGCTCGTCACCCGGCCGCGGCAGCCAAGCCCGCGCGCAAGGCCGCGCGTGAAGGCCGTTTTCCCCATGCCGAGCCCGCCCTCGTAGGCGATGACCGCGCCGGGGCGCAGCTGCTTTCCCAGCCGCTCGCCGAGCGCCTCCGTCTCGGCGGGGCTGTGACAGAGATATTCCATAGACGAACCCCCATTCCCTCAAAATGTCCGCTTTCGCTCAAATCAATGCATTATAGCACAGAAAAAAACAAAAGAAAAGGGAGAAAGCCCCGTTTACAGAAAAAACTTCTTGTGGTAAACTATAATAACTTATGAAAACCACCCGAATCTCAAAGGAGAGCCTATGTTCCGACGCGCGAAAAACTTTTTGGCGGACGTGCTGCAGCAGGCGGACATGATCCTGCTGGCGCTGTGCTGCGCGGCGACGCTGTTCGGCATCACCATGGTCTACAGCGCCACCCGCTATATGCAGACGAACCGCCTTGTGATTATTCAGGGCTGCGCCCTTGTGCTGGGCGTGGTGCTGTATCTGCTTGTCTCCATGGTCGACCTGTCCGAGGTCGTGAAAAAGTGGAAGTGGCTGACGATGTTCAACTTCGGCTTCATCCTCCTGCTGCTGACGCCCTTCGGCCGCTCGGACGGCACGGGCAACCGCGCATGGCTGAAGTTCCCGGGCTTCCCGGTCAGCATCCAGCCCGCGGAGCTGGTGAAGCTGACGTTCATCCTCGTGCTGGCGTATCAGCTCGTCTGGCTCAAGGAGCACCGCGACCTCAAGAGCGTTCCGTCGGTCGCGATGCTGGGTGTCCATCTGCTGGCGCTCGTCGGCATCTATTATAAGGTCTCCGCCGATATGGGCAGCGCCCTCGTCTATATCTTCATCTTCGCCTGCGTCGCCTTTGCCGCGGGCGTGGCCATCCGCTGGTTTGTGATGGGTTTGCTCGGCGGCGGAATCGCGTTTTTTCTGCTGTGGGAATACGACAAGGTCAGCAGCTATATGAAAGAGCGTTTCTACGTCGTCTTTCACCACGACTATGACCCGCAGGGCGTCGGCTGGCAGCAGACGCGCGGCCTGATGGCCCTCGGCGGCGGAAAGCTGACGGGCGAGGGGTATCTCCACGGCACCCAGACGCAGAGCAGCAACGCGTGGAGCCTTCCGGCGCGGCACACGGACTTCATCTTCTGCACCATCGGCGAGGAGCTGGGTATGATCGGGTGCCTGCTGGCGCTGGCGCTGCTGACGGCGATCATCGTCCGCTGCGTCCTTGTGGCGCGCCGCGCGAAGAGCCCGCTCGAGTCGTACATCTGCGTCGGCATCGCGGCGATGCTCATCTTCCAGACGGTCATCAACATCGGCATGTGTCTGTTTCTCGTGCCGGTCATCGGCCTGACGCTCCCGTTCTTCAGCTATGGCGGCTCGTCCATCGTGACGCTGTTTCTCGCGATGGGCATGGTCTCCGGCATCCACAAACGAACCGCCCCGGAGTGGCTGCGGTAGAGAAAACATCCGGCCCGCTGCCCGCCGCCCACGCGGCGGAGGGCAGCGGGCCTTTGACACAAAAAGTATAAGGAGGAACCTTCCATGCATCAGATCACACTCGGCAAAACCGGCCTTGTCATCGAGAAAAACGGCTTCGGCTGTCTGCCCATCCAGCGCATCAGCGAGGCGGAAGCCGTGCGCCTGCTGCACAAGGCGTACGACGGCGGCATCAACTTCTTCGACACGGCCCGCGCCTATTCCGACAGCGAGCAGAAGGTCGGCGCGGCGTTCTCGTCGATGCGGGAGCGCATCGTCCTCGCGACAAAGACCGGCGCGCAGACGGCGGAGGGCTTCTGGAAGGATCTGGAAACCAGTCTCCGCACGCTGAAAACGGACTATATCGACATCTATCAGTTCCACAACCCCGCTTTCTGTCCGAAGCCGGGCGGCGCGGACGGCCTGTACGACGCGGCGCTCGAGGCAAAGAAGCAGGGCAAAATCCGTCACATCTCCATCACGAACCACCGTCTCGCCGTGGCGCACGAGGCCATCGACTCCGGCCTGTATGAGACGCTGCAGTTCCCGTTCAGCTACCTCGCCGGGGAGCAGGAGCTGGAGCTTGTGCGCAAGTGCCGCGCACAGAACATGGGCTTCATCGCCATGAAGGGCATGGCGGGCGGACTGATCCGCGACGGCTTCGCGGCCGCGGCGTGGATGGAGACGCAGGAGGGCGTCGTTCCGATCTGGGGCGTGCAGCGCGAGAGTGAGCTCGACGAGTTCCTGCAGTGCATCCGCGAGGGCGCCGCACTGACCGACGAGCGCCGCGCCACGATCGAGCGCGACCGCCGGGAGCTCAGCGGCGAGTTCTGCCGCGGCTGCGGCTACTGCATGCCGTGTCCCGCGGGCATCGAGATCAACCAGTGCGCCCGCATGTCGCTCATGCTGCGCCGGGCCCCCGCCGCCGCGTGGCTCACGGACGCGTGGCAGGAGAAGATGCACAAAATCGAGCAGTGCCGCCGCTGCGGCCACTGTGTGTCGAAGTGTCCCTACGGCCTCAACACCCCCGAGCTCCTGCAGGCAAACTACAGGGACTACTGGCAGGTCCTCGACGCCTCCCGGAAGGAAAAATCAGCGGAATAAGTTCTGACAAGATGAAAAGCGATTCGCCTGCCACTGAACGGGAGGCGAATCGCTTTTCGGCACTTCATCCTTTAATTTATAAGGGGGATAGCTCCCCATGCGGCAGCGCGATCAATCCACTGCCGCCGCAGCCATTTCTTCCGCAGAAATGCGGTACACCGCGCCGTCGATGCCGTGGCTCCGGAGAGCTGCCAGCACCGCACCTCGCTCATAGGGACAGCCAATCAGCGCATCGCAGATGGTCGAAGCATCCAGCGTGGAGAAGAAGTCGCCGTATACGGCGGCTGCGCGGATGATCCCCTTCTGCACATCCAGCTTGAACTGGATCTTCCCGCCCGCAAAGCGGCCGATCCTGTCGATGGTAAATTTCGGGTTTCTTCCGAAAATCCGCTCCCAGCTCCGGAACTGCTCCCCGGCGATCTCCCGGATGCGGGCGTCGTCCTCCGGCGTGACGGTGTATGCGGCGGTGCTGCCGTTCATAATGTGCCGCACCATGGTCTCCTTGAACGTCTCCGCGTCCATGGGGCTGGGAAGATGCTCAGAGATGTTGGTCACGCGATCCCGGACGGACTTGATGCTCTTGGATGTAATCTTGTAGCTGTCCACCGTGGTGGACGCCACCATCTGCTCAATGTCCGTGTCGAACAACAATGAGCCGTGGTGTACAATGCAGTCCCCCAGCCGGTACTGGGCGTTGCCGGAGAACTTCTTGCCGGCGATGGTCAGGTCGTTGCGCCCGTTGAAGGAAGCGCTCACCCCCATCTCCCTCAGCGCGTCGATCACCGGGGCGATGTACTGGCCAAATTCGATCTCCCCGGCCTCCTTGTGCTGGATGAAGGTGAACTGCCAGCCGCCCATGTCCGTATAGATGGTGCCGCCGCCACTCATGCGGCGCACCAGATGGATACCGTGCTCGTCAGCATAGGGCTTGTTGATCTCCTCCAGCACGTTCTGGTACTTGCCCACCATCAGCGTGGGCGTGGTGCGCCAGAAAAGAAATACCGTCTCCGGCAGACGTTTTTCCAGCGTAAAATAGTATTCCAACCCGAAGTTGTAATACACATCCGTGGAGCCGGTCTCAATATAGATCATGCACGTCCTCCAGTGCCTCCCACGCCTTGTAGGAGCTGCGGGCCAGCGGCGCGGACGCCACATGGCGGAAGCCCTTGGACAGCGCCAGCTCCTTCCAACGGGCGAAGTCCTCCGGCGTGGCATACCGCGCCAGCGGATAGTGCTGTGGCGAGGGCTGGAGATACTGCCCGATGGTGAGGATGTCGCAGCCCGTCTCTAAAATATCGTCCATGAGACGGCTGATCTGCTCCTCCGTTTCTCCCAGCCCCACCATGAAGCCGGTCTTGGTCAGCAGCGTGGGATCCTGCTCCTTGCAGTAGCGCAGCACGCCCAGAGACCGCTCGTACCGCGCCTGCGGCCGCACGGCGCCTTGCAGCTCCCGCACCGTCTCCACGTTGTGGTTCAGCACCTCCGGGTGGGCGGCAATCACCGTATCCAGCGCGGCGTGGTCGCCCTTCATGTCGGAGATCAGCGTCTCCACGGTGGTGCCGGGGCAGACCTCCCGAATGGCGCGGACGCACTTGGCGAACTGCTCCGCGCCGCCGTCCGGCAGATCGTCACGGGTGGAGCAGGTCAGCACCACATGGCGCAGATTCAGCTTTTTGGCGGCCGTCGCCACGTTCATGGGCTCCTCCGGGTCGGGCGGCAGGGGGTGTCCGGTGGTGACGTTGCAGAACCGGCAGTTCCGGGTACAGATGCTGCCGAGGATCATAAAGGTGGAGGTGTGCTTTTGGTAGCACTCGCCCAGATTGGGGCAGTTGGCCTCCTTGCAGACGGTGTTCAGCTTCAGATCCCGCATCAGCGCCGCCACCTCGTTGACGGCGTCCTGGTTGTAGCGAACCTTCAGCCATTCCGGTTTCTTTTCCATGTTTTACTCCGCTTCCACCACCGCCACGGCGGTGTCCACACAGACGGTGTCGCCTTCCTCTGCCAGCTGCTTTTTCAGCACACCGGAGACGGTGGCCTCCACCTGATTGACCACCTTGTTCGTCTCGATCTCAAAGAGCGGCTCGCCCGCGGCAATGGTGTCGCCCTCCTTCTTCAGCCACGCGCACAGAACGCCGCTCTCCATTTCAGGGGCCAGCTTGGGCATATTGATCTTCTTTTCCAACGTGTTGTTCCTTTCTGCCGCATTCGGCAATGTGATTTTCAAAAGTGTTTGATAGCTGCTTCACATGAGCCAGTCCATCAATTCCTCCGCCCCATCGCCCGCCAACCGGCGGCAGACTTCGGCAAAGCCCTCCGGGTCTAAGCGCGAGCCGCTGAGCAGCTGCGCCGCCAGCGCGCCGTCGATAGCGGCGCAGTCGATGACCGCATCCGAAACAATGCCGTGCTTTGCCTGATAGGCCACGCGGATGGGAACGCCGTTAAAAATGCCGGACTTTTCATAAGTAAACGCAGGGGTTCTTCCCCATGTCCACTCCCAGCTGCAGTATTTTGCGTCCCGCAAACGGCAGACCTCCGCCTCCTGCTCCGCCGTCAGCGTCAGATGGGGACTCCCGGGCGGCACCATCTGCCCCAGTAGCCGGTCTTGAAACTCCTCAATGGTCATGGGACTCGCCAGATGCTCCCGTATATTGGTGACGGTGCAGATGGCGGACTGTGTCCCCCGGCTCTGGAAGCAGTCGTTTTTCCGGTGGGTGGTAATCTGATCCAGCACGCTGAGATCGGAAGAAAACAGCAGTGTGCCGTGGTGCAGCAGCCGCCCCTTTACTATTCTCTGCGCGCTGCCGGAGATTTTCAAATCCCCGATAGCAATGTCGCAGACCCGGTTTTTTCGGGCGGGAACACCGATGGCATTCAGCGCAGCGATAACCGGCGCCAGCACATCATCATAATTCCATCCGCCGTCCGTCCGGACAATATATGTGTAGTTGACGTTTCCCAAATCGTGATAGACGGTTCCGCCGCCGGTCATCCGCCGCACGACAGGGATGCCCAGCCGCCGCAGCGCCTCCACGTGGACCTCCCGGCAGATGTTCTGATAGCTGCCCACCACGACGGCCGGGCTGTTCTGCCAGAGAAAGAAAATATCATCGTCTGGAAATGTCTGGTAGATGTACTCTTCAAACGCCTGATTATAAAACGGATCGTGGGAAAGATTCCGAATGGTAAGCATCAGCGGAAACCTGCCTTTTTCGTGGACTATGAATTGCTTCAACCATATTATATAGGTTAAGAAAAGTTTGTCAAGAATTTATCGATATTGACAGACGCCGGATTGTAGGGGCGCAATCTGGGATTTCCTGCTCAGCCCGTCTGCCTGCGCACAGTCGGCGTATGGAGGATTATGCACTGTTCCGTTTGAAATTTGTTCTGTAAATCGGAGACTTAATATGGTACAATGAGCGTGTTACATCATGACTTGGAGGCTTTTGAAGGGATATATAAGCAATGACAAAAATCTTATTCATCTGCCACGGCAATATCTGCCGCAGTCCGATGGCGGAGTTTGTGATGAAGGATCTGGTGCAAAAAGCCGGGCTGGCATCACAGTTCCATATCGAATCGGCCGCTACCAGCCGGGAGGAGATCGGCAATCCCGTCTATCCGCCCGCGCGGCGCAAGCTGGCCGAGCATGGGATCTCCTGTGAGGGCCACGCCGCACGCCAGCTCACGCAGCGGGACTACGACGCGTTCGACCTCCTGATCGGCATGGATCAGGAGAATCTGTGGAACATCCGGCGCATCTGCGGCGGCGACCCGGAGGGGAAAATCCACCTCCTGCTGGACTTCACGAGCCGCCCCGGAAGCGTCGCCGACCCGTGGTACACCGGTGATTTCGAGACAACCTGGCGCGACGTGGACGGGGGCTGCCGCGCGCTGCTGGGGCGCATACAGACAAAGGAGCAAAACCCATGACCAAGCAGGAAACCTATGACTATCTCCGCGCCCGCGGCGCGGCGTTCGAGATTACGGAACACAAGGCCGTCTACAACATGGAGGAGTGCGCCGATCTCGAGCTCCCCTACCCCGAGTCCGACGCGAAAAACCTCTTCGTGCGCGACGACAAGCGGCGCAGCTACTACCTCATCACCGTGCGCGGTGACAAGCGCGTCGACCTCAAGGCCTTCCGCCGTGCGCACGGGACGCGCTCGCTCAGCTTCGCCTCGCCCGAAGAGCTGCAGCAATACCTGCACCTCACGCCCGGCTCCGTCACGCCGCTGGGGCTGCTGCAGGACGAGACGCGCAGCGTGCAGTTCTTCCTCGACGAGGAGTTTCTGCTGCCGCCGGGGCGGATCGGCGTCCACCCGAACGACAACACCGCCACCGTCTGGATGCGGACGGACGATCTGCTGCGCATCCTCCGCGAACACGGCACGTCCGTGGAGCTGACGCAGCTGTGAGGTGCGGCATGGAACTGATCTGCAAGCATTTTTCCGAGCTGACCGCGTCCGAGCTGTACGAGATTTACCGTCTGCGCGTCTCGGTCTTCGTCGTGGAGCAGAACTGCGCCTATCAGGATGTCGACGAGGCCGACCGGACGGCCTGGCATATCTGGCTGCAGGACGAGGGCGGCATCGCCGCCTACGCACGCGTGCTCGCCCCGGGGACGGTGTTTCCGGACGTCTCCATCGGGCGCGTGACCGCCGTGCGCCGCCGCGAGGGGCTGGGGCGCAGGATCGTCCTCGCCGCCATCGGCGCCGCGAAGAAGCATTTCGGCGCGCGGCGCATCACCATCGAGGCGCAGAGCTACGTTAAGACCCTCTATACCGCCCTCGGCTTCACCCAGACCGGGCCGGAATTTCTCGAGGACGGCATCCCGCATGTCCCCATGCAGCTGCAGCTCTGAGCGATACACGAAAGGAGTACTGGTATGACTGAGACCGAACGCATCCGTCGCGTGCGGGAGATGGAGCGCCGCATGCACGAGCTTTCCGCCGCCGCGGAAGGGCTGCAGACCGCGCTTGCGGCCTACGAAGCCGCTCTCCCTGCCCGCCGCGCGCTGGAGGACTACTACGAAAGCCCCCTCTGGCAGGAGGACTTCGCCGCCGACGAGGCCGGGCTGCTGCCCGCGGATCTCTGCCGCGGCGTCCTCACCGAGGACGCGCTGTTTGACCTGCTGGGCGACACCGACCTCCTACACGGGGAGCTCACGCGCGTCGCGCGGGAGGCCTGTGCGCGCACGGACGCCGTCCCCGCGCCGACGCCCGCGCACGCGATCCCCGACCCGGACATCGTTTTCGCCAACGAATACGGCACGTCGTGCTCTCTCAAAAAGGTCATCACCGCCCCGAACATCACCGTGGGTGACTAATACACCCGTCAGGCACCTCCCGAGAAGCGAGGTGCCTGCTTTTTACCGTATGGGCGGGATGGAGGGTAGACTTCCGGCGCGCGATCCGTTATAATAAAGGGTATGCTTCCCCATATGGGGAAAATTTTTTCAAGCCAGCAGAGGGATCGCCATGGCCAATATCATCGAAATCACGGACTTTTCCGCGCCGGAGCTGGACATCTACGCGCGGCTCACCGAAAACCAGCTGCTCTGCCGCGCCGACCCGTCGCAGGCGCTCTTCATCGCGGAGAGCCCGCTCGTCATCGGCCGCGCGCTCGACGCCGGGTGCGTCCCCGTCTCCGCGCTCATCGAGACGAAGCACATCGAGGGCAAGGCAAGCGACCTTCTGCGCCGCTGCGGCGACATCCCGGTCTACACCGCCCCGCTCGAGGTGCTGGCGAAGCTGACGGGCTTTCATCTCACGCGCGGGATGCTCTGCGCCATGCGCCGCCCGCAGCTGCCGACCGTCGAGGAGGTCTGCGCCACCGCGCGGCGCATCGCCGTGCTCGAAAACGTGATGAACCCGACGAACGTCGGCGCGATTTTCCGCTCCGCCGCCGCGCTGGGGATGGACGCCGTCCTGCTCACGAGCGCCGGGAGCGATCCGCTCTACCGCCGCGCCAGCCGCGTGAGCATGGGAAACGTCTTTCTCATCCCGTGGACGTACCTGCCGGAGGGCGACTGGGTCGCGCAGCTGCACGCGCTGGGCTTTCAGACGGCGGCGATGGCGCTGCGGGACGACTCGCTCACGCTGTGTGATCCGCGGCTGGCCGCGGCAGAAAAGCTCGCCGTCGTGCTCGGGACCGAGGGCGACGGGCTCGCCGACGGGACGATCGCCGCGTGCGACTACACCGTGCGCATCCCGATGTCCCGCGGGGTGGACTCGCTGAACGTCGCCGCCGCGAGCGCCGTGGCGTTTTATCAGCTGGGGCTGATGAGTCAGTAAGTGATTTTTAGCGTTTTGCGCAGGACAGGTGATTGAATCAGCTGGTTCTGCCTCCGGCGGCATACTTTTTGCCAGCAGCGGCAAAAAGTATGCAAAAAACGCCGCCAAAACTAAGGTTTTGGATTTCTAAGCGCGCCCGTACGTTTTCGGTCGACCGCAAGGGAAGTCCAGAAACCTTGGTTTCTGGCGCGCTTTTGGTACCTTTTCCCGCGGGGGAAAAGGTACCCGTCAGAGACATGGACAAGCCTCTTCACCCCCTATCCCATATCAAAATTCTCCCTCCCCATCAACAACCATCAAAAGAGGTGCTGTTTTATGATTTATCTCGATCACGCGGCGACCACGCCGGTGCCCGCCGCCGTGGCGGACGCCATGTACGACGTGCTGCGCCATCAGTTCGGCAACCCCTCCGCCCAGTATCCCTATGGGCGCGAGAGCGCCGCGCTGGTGGACCGCTGCCGCGCCGCCGTGGCGCAAGGGCTCGGCTGCCGCCCGGAGCAGCTGTTTTTCACCTCCTGCGGCACGGAGTCCGACAACTGGGCCATCTCCGCGGCCGTGTGGCAGGGCCGCCACGTCGGGCGGCACATCATCACCACCGCCCTTGAGCACAGCGCCATTCTTGAGCCGTGCAAGTGGCTCGCGCAGCAGGGCTACGAGATCACCTATCTGAAGCCCGACCGCACCGGCCACGTCACGGCGCAGCAGGTGGCGGACGCCCTGCGCGAGGACACGGTGCTCGTGTCGATGATGCTCGTGAACAACGAAACCGGCTGCGTCTTCCCCGTGGAGGAGGTCGCGCAGCTGCTGAAAGCGCGCGGGAGCCGGGCGCTTCTGCACTGCGACGCGGTGCAGGGTTTTCTGAAGATTCCCTGTGCCCCCGTGCGCTGGGGCGTCGACCTCATGAGCCTTTCGGCGCACAAGATCGGCGGGCCGAAGGGCATCGGCGCGCTGTATGTCGCGCCGCGGCTGAAAAATCTGCGTCCGCTCCTCCCCGGCGGCGGGCAGGAGCGCGGCCTTCGCTCCGGCACGGAGGCAACCGCCCAGATCGCGGGCTTCGCCAAGGCCGTGGAGCTCTACTGCGACGGGCTGGACGAAAAGCGCCGCCGCCTCGCCGCCGTGCGCGACTACTGCCGCGAAAGACTCCTCTCCATCCCGACGGTGGCCGAGATCGGCCGGGGCGACGCGCCGCACATTCTGTCCGTGTCGCTGCCAGGCTACCCCAGCGCGAACATCGTCGCCGATCTCGGCGCGCAGGGCATCTGCATCTCCGCCGGCTCCGCCTGCCACAAGGGCAAGGCCAGCCATGTCGTCAGCGCCCTCGGGCTCGACAAAAAGACCGCCGCGGGCGTCATCCGCGTGAGCTTCGGCCCGGAGACGACCTTTGAGGAGATCGACGCGCTCCACGACGCCCTCCTCGCGCACAAAAACAGCCGCTTTCCCATGCTTTGAGGTGAATTCATGAAAAAACAACCCAAGCGCCGCGGGCCGGAGTTTTACCGCTATCTCGCGCGGCTCACCGCCCCCATCGCGCTGCAGAATCTGATTACCTTCTCCCTCGGCCTGATCGACACCTTCATGGTCAGCCAGCTCGGAAACCTCGAGATGGCCGCCGTGACGACGGCGAACGTTCCGGTGTTTCTGCTGATTTCGATCGTGTTCGGCATCCAGTCGGGCGTCGGCATCCTCATCAGCCAGTACTGGGGCAAGCAGGACAAGGAGAGCATCAGCCGCGCCATCGGTGTCGCCGCGTTCATCGGGACGGGCATCTCGCTGCTGCTCGCGCTTATCCTCTTCGCGTGGCCGGTGCAGATCATGGATCTGCTCTCAAACAAGCACGAGCTGTCCGTTCTCGGCGCGCCGTATCTGCGCGTGATCGGCTTTTCCTATGTGTTCAACATGCTCTCGTCCATCTACGTCAGCGCGCAGCGCAGCGTGGAAAACGCCGCCTTCGGCATGAAGCTCTTCGGCATGTCGACGCTCCTGAACACGGGGCTGAACTACCTGCTGATCTTCGGCAAGGCGGGCTTTCCCATGCTCGGGATCGAGGGCGCGGCCGTCGCGACGCTCTGCGCCCGCATCGCGGAGTTCCTCGTCTGCACCGTCTGCGCGCTGCGCAGCAGGACCATCCCGCTTAACCTCGCCGCCTTCTGCCGCCCTGGCTGGGACATGCTGCGCCGGTTCGTCAAATACTCCACGCCCGTCATCCTCAATGAGACGGCGTGGGGTCTCGGCAACAGCATGCTGACCGTTATACTCGGCTATACGACGATCTCCGTCGAGTTCCTCGCCGCGAACGCCGTGATGGGCAACCTCAATCGCCTGTTTCTCGTCGTCTGCTTCGGTCTCGGCGCGGCGACGGCCGTCATGGTCGGCAAGGCCATCGGCGAGGGACAGAGCCGCGAGGAGGTGCTGGAGCTGAGCTATACGCTCCTGCGCGTGACAGTGCTCGTCGGCTGCGTGCTGATGGTGTTTTCGCTCGTGCTCGTGCCGCTGCTGTTCCGGCCCGTTATCTTCCCGCTCTTCAAGCTCTACGGCGAGACGGCGTCCATCGCGACGGCCCTTGCCGTGACAGGCTTTGCCTCTATCCCGCTGCACGCCTACTCTATCACCGCCGTGACGGGCGTTCTGCGCGCGGGCGGCGATGTGTTCTGGTCGGCCGCGTTTGACATTGGGCCGCAGTGGCTTGCGGCGCTGCCGCTCACGGCGGCGCTCGCGCTCGTGCTGCAGAGCAACTACTGGCTCGTCGCCGCGGCGATTCAGATGGAGTCCGTCATCAAGGTGCCGCTGTGTCTGGTGCGCGTCCACCGCGGCAAATGGATCCACGATGTCACGAAATCAGGAGGCGATTTTCAGTGAAATGTACGGTTCTCTTCGCAAGTCCCCGCGGCGAGGCCAGCAACACCCTCGCCGTGACACGCCCTGTGACAGACGCGCTCACGCAGGCCGGATGGGAAGTCGAGCGGTTCTCGCTCTATGACATGGACATCCAGCCCTGCCGCGCCTGCCGCGGCTGTCAGCGCGACTGGGAGCACCCCGCGTGCGTCCTGCGCGACGACATGCAGCCGATCTTTGAAAGCGTGCTCTCCGCCGACCTCCTCCTGCTCGCGAGCCCCATCTACTCGTGGTACTGCACCGCCCCTCTCACGGCGGCGCTTGACCGGATGGTCTACGCGATGAACAAATACTACGGCGATCAGGGGCGCGGGCCGAGCCTGTGGTGCGGCCGCGCCGTCGCCGCCGTCACGACCTGCGGCTACCGCCCCGAGCGCGGCGCCGACCTCTGGGAGGAGGGCCTGCGGCGCTACTGCAAGCACTCGCAGCTGCGCTGGCTCGGGATGCTCAGCGCGCGCCACCTCGGCTACAGCGCGCCGTTCATGGACGGGGAGAAGGCCGCGCAGGCCCGTGCGTTTACCGCCGAACTCCTCGCGGCGATGGAGGCGAATCCTGCATGACGAGCCTCTTTGTCTGTCCGCTCTGCGGCGCGGCGCTCACACGCGATGAGCGCGCCTACCGCTGCCCCGCGGGACACAGCTTCGACATCGCCCGCGAGGGGTACACCCACCTCCTCCCCGCCAACCGCAAGCACTCGAAGGCCCCCGGCGACGACAAGGCCATGGCCGCCGCGCGCAGCGCCTTCCTCGGCAAGGGCTACTACGCCCCGCTGCGGGACGCAATCTGCGAGCTGGGCGTGTCGCTCACCGGTGACCGCCCCGCCGTGCTCGACAGCGGCTGCGGCGAGGGATACTACACCGCGGGGCTATATCAGGCGCTGCTGGACGCGGGCAAGTCGCCCGTCATGGCGGGGATCGACATCTCGAAGTTCATCCTGCGCCTTGCGGCGAAGCGCGAAAAGCGCGTGGAATTCGCCGTCGCCTCGTCGTATCATCTCCCGGTGGCGGACGCGTCGATCGACCTGCTGCTCAACTGCTTCTCCCCGCTCGCGCTCGACGAGTTCCGGCGCGTGCTGCGCCTGGGCGGGGCATTCCTCTACGTCGTCCCCTCGGCGATGCACCTGTGGGAGATGAAGCAGGTGCTCTATGAGAAGCCCTATCCCAACGAGGTCAAGCAGACGCCGTATGAGGGCTTCCGCTACGTCACGATCCGCCATGTCGAGCAGACGATCCACCTTGACTGTCCCGCGGATATTCAGGCGCTCTTCGGCATGACACCCTACTGCTGGAAGACCCCGCGCGAGGGCGTCGAGCGCCTGCGCACGCTCGAGATGCTCGACTGCCGCATTTCCTTCGATATCCACGCATTTATACGCAAAGGCACGGATGCAGGCGATACGGAAGTATAAATCCATCCGGGTTCACTTGCCCCACTCGCCGTATAAACGGAAAGAAGGCAGAGAGTTTTACCTCTCTGCCTTCTTCTGTTCAGCAAAAATGATCGCCGCGATGGATCGTATTATGTAGCTTTATAGATATTAATCCCCGGCGTATCCTCTCCGTCGCCCCGGTAAGCACGCTGCGGATTCGGGTCATCCGCCAATCGGATCACATACAGGGATCGTATTCCCACATTGTCTGCATCCGCAGTATCCTGCAGCATGAATTCCATCGCAAAGCGGTATTTGTCCTGCGTCGTCTCGACATCATACGTCGAATACAGCGCTGTCCAACGACGGCCCGTACCATCCGTATTCATCCCTCCCTTAAGATTATCACCGCCCCAATCATCGTAGGAGATCATCTCGCCCTGATAATAATCAAACAACGCACGGACAGCTTCCTCCATATCCTGCGCTTCGCGCAGCGCATTCTGGGAAAATAACGATTGTACCGCCGCGACGTCCTGCTTTTGAACCGCCGCGATCAGTTCCTCAAAGCGATCATTTGCAGCCGCGGTGTAATCCACCCGCATATACGCGTATCTGTTTATGGGAAGGCCGCCTATCGTGCATGATGTTAACAACACGGCCATCGCGATCAGCAAGAGCACACAGACTTTTTTCATACATTTTACCTCCCAGTATATCGCCGGCACCGATGCTTCCCGGTAGAGCACACATCCGTTCTCACACGGCAGAATGGTAAAATTCTTTTTCTCCCATATGGTTCTCAATGGAGCGCCACCGGAACCCTGCGGCACAGATCAAAGTCCCCTCATACGCGCCTAAATCCGCTTCTGACAAATCACCGCAGTCACACCAGTAAATATTTCCGTCTTTTATTATCATGGTCGAATCTGATTATACAGCATATATTTCATGGATTACCACCAAATTATCGCACACGCAAATTGCATCCTCGTCTGCACCTGTCAGCAGGCGGCAGATTCTGCTAATATTATATGGTTTTCCTGTATTTTTGGCAAGCCTAAAAAAGGCTCCGTATGACGAACCGTCATACGGAGGCCTTTTTATTGATCCTGTTCGTTCCGGTGGACGGACGCCGACGCGTCGAAGCCCTCGGGGAAGCGCTTTTGGAGTTTGTCGAGGTTTGCCTGCAGCACATCCTCGAGCGGCACGTCCAGCGCCGTCGCCGCCTCGGCGAGGTACCACGCCACGTCGCCCAGCTCGCGCACGAGGTGCGCCCGGTCGAGCTCATGCCCCTGCGCGAGCCATTTCTTCACGATGTCGATGGCCTCGCCCGCTTCGCCGCACAGGCCCATCACGCTGTTGATGAGCACATCCTTCTTCCCGAGCGCCGGGTTGAGCGTGCGCATCGCCTGCCGCTGGTAGTCGTTGACCGTCATGGTTTTGTCCTTTCCTCCAAAAATCCGGGGACTGCTTTATGCATCAGTCCAGTTTTCCCCGCGCGTACAGCACGTCGTCCGGGATAATCGTCATGAGATCGTCCTTCGTGACGCTCTCCATCGCCGCGAGACGGTTGTTCTGCGCGACAAGAATGTGCTCGAAGCAGTTGCGCACGCCGCGGGCGTTGCCGAACGTCTCCGGGTCGCCGTTTTCCTCGTTGATATAGTCGCGCACGAGCTCCTCCGTCCCCTCGGCGAGCTGATAGCAGCCCTTTTTGCACTGCATCCTGAAAATCGCGAGCATCTCGTCGGGCGAATAGTCCTCGAAGAGCAGGAAGCGGTTGAAGCGGCTCTCCAGACCCGGATTCGAGTGGATGAACTTCTCCATCAGGTCGGTGTAGCCCGCGACGATCACGACGAGATCGTCCCGGTGATCCTCCATCGCCTTCAAAATGGTGTCGATGGCCTCCTGGCCGAAGTCGTTCTCGCTCTTACCGTTCAGTGCATAAGCCTCGTCGATGAACAGCACGCCGCCCATCGCCTTTTCGATGACCTTCTGCGTCTTGAGGGCCGTCTGGCCGACATAGCCCGCGACGAGCCCGCTGCGGTCGACCTCGACGAGCTGGCCCTTGGAGAGGATGTCGAGACTGCGGTAGATGCGCGCCATCATGCGCGCCATCATCGTCTTGCCCGTACCGGGGTTGCCGGTGAACACCATGTGCAGGGACATGTCCGTCGTGGGGAGGTCATGCGCGCGGCGGAGCTTATAGACATTGACCATGTTGATGAGGTTTTTGACCTCTTCCTTGACGTCCGCGAGGCCGATGTAGCTGTCGAGCTCCGCCTGCAGGTCGGCGAGGTTCTCCTTTGGGAGCGGCTCCGGCTCGTCCGCCTTTTTCTCCGCGGGCTGCGCGGCGGCGGGCTTGCCGCCGTCATCCTTGGACGCGGGCTTCTTCTCTGGCGCGCCGGTCACGTTTTCAAACGGTGTACCCCAGAAGTCGCCGCCCATGCTGCGCAGATTCCGCTCGGTCATGGTGCGGATCGTCTCCAGCTGCTGGAGGATGATTTCGTCTTTTTTATCCATGTTCCCTCTCCTTTTCAGCGAGATAGCTTCACATTTTTCATCGCCCGGAACAGCAGTCCCGCGACAAAGCCCGTCAGCGTGCCCGTCAAAAGTGACACCGCCAGCAGCACCGGCAGATACCCCAGCACCGCCGTGCCGCCCAGCACGATCATCGCCGCGCCGATCTGGCCGATGTTGTGCGCCGCCGCGCCGCCGATGGACACCCCGTAGATCGAGAGTCCCGGCAGATGCCGCAGCACGATCATCACGAGCATCGACAGCCCCCCGCCCATCAGCGAGAACAGCAGCGCCGAGGCGTTCCCGGCGAACATCGCCCCGAGCAGACACCGCGCGAGCAGAATCGCGAGCGCGGATGCCGGTCCCAGCGCATAGAGCGCGTAGACCGTCACGATATTGGCAAGGCCGAGCTTGATGCCCGGCAGCGGGATGAGCAGCGAGACGGGAAACATCCCTTCGAGCGTGCTCAGGCCGAGGGCGAGCGCCGTCAGCACGGCGCACAGCGCCAGCCGGCGCGTGGTAATCTTCATGCGCGCCGCCCCCCTATCCGAGAATAACGTCCGGGCCATCCGCGCTCGCGCCCGTAAGCTGCACCACGACCTGCTCGGGCAGGCACACAATGCTCTGCCCGGCGCGGGTGATCGTCCCCGTGCGGACGCAGTCGCCGCCCGGGCAGTCGCTCCGCGCCACGCGGACGCCCTCCGGTGTCATCTCGATCGTCAGATGATATGTCCCGTCCACCTGCACAGTTTTCGTCTCCTGCAGCTCTGCCAGCGTCACGCGGCAGACCTCCGTCCCCCGGTGCGTGACCACGGCGGTCAACTCGCCGCCCGTGGGGCGCGCAAAGCTCCAGAGCGCCGCGGCCGCCGCCAGTGCAATCACGACCAGCACAACAAGTGCGTCCCAGCCGGTGGGGCGGAGCTTAGGCGTCGATGGCTGCTGCGGCATAGCGACCCTCCTCCGGCGTGGTGATTTTCTCCGCAAGACCCGGCGTATAGAGCAGGCGCCCATCCGCCGTGATGAGCACCATCTCAAAGCCTCCCGTCTGCCGCCAGAAATTGACGGCTTCCTGCTCCCCCATGACGTAGAGCGCCGTGGAGCAGGCATCGGCCAGCGTACCGGAGTCGGAGACGATCGTCACGGACAAAAGATCGCTCTGCACGGGGCAGCCGGTCTTTGGATTGAGGATATGCTGATACACCGTACCGTCCGGCGCGGTGAAGTTGCGCTGATAGCCGCCGGAGGTGATGGCAAACACGTCCTCCAGCGCCAGCACGGCGGCGTAATCGTCCGTATTCTGCGGATCACGGACGGCCACGCGCCACGCGCTGCCGTCGCTCTTCTTTCCGCTGACATAGACGTTCCCGCCGAGCGAGGCCGTGCCCGTCACGCCCTGCTCGCGGAAGATCTGCGCCACGCGGTCGGACGCATAGCCCTTGGCGATGCCGCCGAGATCCACGGAGCAGCCCGCGTCGAGCGTGACGCGGTTTCCGTCGATGTGGACGTGCTCCGACCCGACGAGCGGCAGAAGCGAGGCAATCTCCTCCTGCGAGGGAACGCGGGGAGTGTCGCTCGTGATGCCCCACGCCGTGACGAGCGGGGCGATCGTGATATCAAACGCGCCGCCGGTCTCATCGCTCAGTGCCAGCGCGCTTTGCAGCAGCTGCACCGTCTCGTCCGAGATCTCCGCCGAGCCGGTCTCGTTCAGCGTGCTGATTTCGCTGCCCGCGCGCGTGCGCGAAAAGCGCTGCTCAAGGGCGTTGATCTCCTGACTGGCCGCGGTCAGCGCGGCCTGCGCGTTTTCGCCGTAGACGGCGAAGTCCATCACCGTGTCCATCGCGAAGATCTGGCTTGTCACGGGCTGCTCCTCCGCGCCGCAGGCGGTGAGCGAGAGCGCCGTCAGCGCCGCCAGCAGCAGCGCAAGCAGTCTCTTTTTCATAGCTCCCGCCGCCCTTCCAGCGCGCGCATCAGCGTCGCGTCGTCGGCGAACTCGAGATGCCCACCCACGGGGATGCCGTAGGCCAGGCGCGTCACCTTCACGCCGAAGGGTTTTAGAAGCCGCGCGAGATAGAGCGCCGTCGCCTCTCCCTCGGTATCGGGATTCGTGGCCATGATGACCTCCTGCACGCCGCCGGCCGCCACGCGGTCGACGAGGGGCTTGATCTCCAGATCGTCCGGCCCGACGTGGTTCATCGGCGAGAGCACGCCGTGCAGCACATGGTAGCGCCCGTTATACTCGCGGCTGCGCTCGATGGCGACAACGTCGCGCGGGTCGGCGACAACGCAGATCGTCCCCTCGTCGCGCTTGGGCGACGAGCAGATAGGGCACAGTCCCCCCGCCGTCAGGTTGCGGCAGACGGGACAGAGCGTCACGCTGCGCTTGGCGTCGACGATCGCATCGGCAAACGCCTGCGCCTGCTCCATCGGCAGGTTCAACACATGGAACGCCAGCCGCTGCGCGGACTTCGAGCCCACGCCCGGCAGGCGCGCAAACTGCTCCACCAGCTTTTCAAGCGGAGCGGGAAAATACTCCATGGAATCAACCTCTCAGTTCAGCAATTCTCGCGGGGATGTCCGGCGCCTTATAGACGGCCGAGCCGGCGACGAGCACATTCGCGCCGCTCGCGACACAGACCTTCGCCGTCTGCGGGTCGACACCACCGTCGACCTCCAGCTCGCAGGCCGGGTTCATCGCGTCAATATAGCCGCGGATGGCCTGTACCTTGGGCATCATGTCGGCCATGAACTTCTGGCCGCCGAAACCCGGCTCTACCGTCATGACGAGGATCATCTCGACCTTGTCGATAAACGGCAGGACGGCGCTCGCCGGGGTCTTGGGCTTGACGACGACGCCCGCGCGCTTGCCCTTGGCGTGGATCTTCTCGATGGCGGCGAGGATGTTCTCCTCCGTGTCCGCCTCGACGTGACAGGTCACGATGTCCGCTCCCGCGTCGCAGAACTGGTCGACGTAGCGCACCGGGCGCTCGATCATCAGGTGCACGTCGAGCGGCAGCTCCGTCGTCGGGCGGATGGCCTTGACCACGGGGATGCCGATGGAGATGTTCGGCACGAACAGCCCGTCCATCACATCGACATGGACATAGTCGGCCGAGGAGATGCGCCGGATGTCGCGCTCCAGATTCGCGAAATCGGCGGAGAGAATCGAGGGGGAGATTTTAATCATGGGGAAACAGCGTCCTTTCTCAGTGAGCATTTCGTCGTGCAGCGCACCGCCGCGCCGCTTGGCGCATAGGATGCATCAAGCGGGCAGGGCCTGCCGCCCACGCAGCGGCCGCCCCGACAGCAGGCAGTCCCTGTGCCGCTTTTCAGATAGGGGATCGGCGGCACCGCCGCCGGTCCCCGGTGGGCATATTTGTACATATACATTATACCAAGTCAGGAGAAGGATTGCAACGATAACGATAGGGGGGAATGGTGATTGCAAATTGTATAGCTTATATGCTATAATACGGTTCGTATTGATTCTGCATAGAAGGAAGGCCGTCCCGTCATGAAAAACTGCTCTCCGTGCCTCTCCTCTATCTGACCATTCCGTTTATCTGAGCGGATCCGCTGGCGCAAGCTATACAACTTACGAAAAACTCCTTTTCAGGATAATGTACAATAAGGGACCTTCTTGGGACCCTCCCTCGATGCCACGCCTTTCAGCGAGTACGCCGAACTGACTGAGATTGCTTCTGCCTGATCCCATATGAACAAACAACCGCCCTCCGGCCAAAGGCCGAGGGCGGTTGCTGTTCAAATCGTTTCTCCGAAAAAGGCATCCGCCTTTTTCTCCTAATTCAGATCACCTGCAGCTCCCGCAGCTTCGCGAGGAAGTCCTCCACGTCGCGGCGCGCCGTGGCGTCGTCCACGTCGTATTCCGCCTGCAGCACCGCCGTGAGCGCGGCCTCGTCCGCCGCCTCCGGGAGCGCGTCCCAGAGTAGCTCGCCCGTCTCGTTCAGCGTCAGCAGACCCTTGATCTCGAGCGACGCGTCGCCCACGGGGACCAGAATCACGTCCCCGGCGATGTTCCGCTTCACCAGCTGTTTACGAATGTTCATTTTCCGCCTCCTCAATTGTACGCCGAACCGTCTCGTGCGTCATCTCGCAGACATAGTCCGGCCTTGCGTCAAAGCGCCCCGTCTCCGTCACGCACATCGCGGCGCACGCATGACACGCATTTTTCAGTCGGCAGCCCGCGCACACGCCCGGCAGTCGGATCCGCGCCGTCGCGGCCTTCGTCTCCTCCCAAGCCCGCGCGAAGCCCAGCTCCGGCACGGAGACAAGCGGCTGCGTCATCATGCCGCAGGGCGTCATGCCGCCCTGCCAGTTGATCCAGAACGCGCTGCGCCCGGCGCGGCACGAGACGCCCTCGCCCGGCGTCCCCTCGCAGGATTCTTCCTCCGACGGCAGCGCCAGGCCCTGCTTCATCGCCCGCGCGCGCTCTTGGAACTGCTCCGGGGTCAGGCGCAGCCTGTCCCAGCGCACGCTGTAATCCGCCGCCTCGCAGGCCGTAAAGCGGTCGTTGTGCCCGACGGCGCTCTCGTCGCGCCGGATCGGCGGGAACATGTACGTCGCGAGCTGCATCGGCGTCCCCAGTTCCTCGGCGATGTGATAAATCTGCTCCATATCGCCGATGTTATACGGCGTCATCGACGCGTTCAGCTTCACGCCGATGCCCAGCTCGCGCAGCGCGCGGATGTTCTCCGTCACGCGCCCGAACATCGCCCGGCCGCAGAGCCGCTCATATGCCGCGTCGCTCCCTCCGTAGAGCGTGATGTTGAAGCGGAACGGCGGCTCATGCCGGAAAAACTCCAGCCAGTCCCGGTCGATCAGCGAGCCGTTGCTGTTCACCGAGACGAGCAGCCCCATCTTCTTCAGCTCCGTCAGCAGATAGCGAAAATCCGCGCGGATCAGCGGTTCACCGCCCGTGAGCAGCAGAAACAGCATCCCGCGGCTGCGCGCCTCTTCGGCGATGGCGAGCCACTCGTCCGCCGTCAGCTCGCGCCCGCGGCGCCGCTGCTCCTCCGCCGTCAGGTGGACATAACACATCTTACAGTCGAAGTTGCAGCGCGCCGTCAACTCAAAATTCCCCGCCAGCGGCGTGCCCGCCCGGCAGGCGCGCGTGTGCAGATACGCCGACAGGCGCGGCTCCGTGCTGCTGTATTCCATCTCAGGCCCTCCTCATTGCTTCTTCCAGCGCCCGGACGGCGCTCTCATCCGCCCGGCAGTCCATCCGCCAGACGGGCACGTTCGTCACGAGCTGCGCCGCCAGCTCCGTCATCCGCGCGGCGGACGCGGCGTCCCACTCGTAGTAGGCGCACTGGCTCAGCAGCCGCGCGAACGCCTCCTGCGGCCGTGCGCGAACAACACGGTTCTCCGCCGCCTGCCCCAGCAGGACGACCGCCCGCAGCGGCGCGGTCACGTTCTGGCAGATGCCGGATGTCCCGGCGTAGAACACGCCGCCGACCGTCCTTTCGACGGGCCGAACGAGCGCGCGGTCACCGTTGACCGTCCGCGCCCCGGCAAAGCGCTCCCAAAGCGCGGCCTGCGTACTCTTGCCGATGCCGCTCGGGCCGGAGAACAGGATTCCCTCACCCCCGCGCGTCACGATGTACGCGCTGTGCAGCACCAGCATCCCGGCGTCGGCGAAGATGTCGAACAGCCCCGCCGCCTCCAGCACGGCGCGCACCGACGCCCCCGCGCGATAGCTCTCGGCGAAGGTCACATCCGTGCGCGCGCCGCGCGTCACGGCGCAGGTGAACTGCGGCGTTTTGCCCGCCACGCTGTAGCGCTGCAGCAGGTGCCGCGCGCCGCCTTCCTGCCAGCGATAGACCGGCCCGCTCTGCGCGGCGCCCCGCGGCGGCTCGGGAATTGCGTCGCTGAATGTCAGGCAGATCGTGTGATCCGCCGCGGCGTCCTCCACGCGGAACGGCTCGCACATCTTCGAGCGCTCAATCCCTTCCGCCGACTCCACTGCGAACGTCACGCCGCCGAAGCGGTACAGTTCACGATGCATATGTCACAAAGAGCAGCTTGCTCGATCCCTCGCTATAGTGGCTCGTGTAGCAGCTGCGGCTCTCGCCCGCGGCGAGGTTCGTCAGCCCCGCGCGGTAGGTGATGCCGCCGAGGAGCAGGTCGCCGCTCGCGTTCTTGTAGTAGACATAAACCTGCGCGGCGTCGCTGCCGGAGTTGTTCGTCACGGTGATGCTGCTCTCGCTCGTCGTGACCGTGAACAGATCCTCGTGCATGGAGAGCGGTTCGGTGAACGGCGCGTAGGTCGTCACGGCCGCGGTCAGCTCCGCGGGCTTCTCGGGCATCGTCTGGCCGCTCACCTCGAGCGCCTGCAGCGTCTCGCCGGCGGGCAGGGTGCTGATGTCGAATTCGTAGCTCTCGCTCCCGCGCGAGAGGGTAATGTGCGCGTACTGCACGTCGCTGCTGCCGGTGTTCTTCACGCGGATGCAGAACACGTCGGAGACGGTCTTGTCGGAGCCGTCCTCGACGAACAGGCCCGCGTAGCGCCCGGTGCTGACGATCCGGAGGTCGCTCCCGATGTCGACGCCGTCGAGCTTGGACTGCTCCGCGGCGAGACCGTATTCGTCCGGCTGGGCGGCCTTCTTCCCGCAGCCCGCGCACGCGAGCAGCAGCGCCGCCGCCAGTGTGAGCACCAGCACCCGCGCGCCGCGCTTGATCGCTTGGTTCATAGTTGTCGCTCCTTTGTCACAGCCCGCGCACGCCCGCGCGGGAGCTGATGTCTTTGAAAAGTGCCCTGCCCAACCGGGCAGGGCACTTTTGAGGTGTTAGATTAACTTATGACGAAAATATTTTGTCATTTGCCGCAGGAACATGATAGCAGAACTGGTTCGGGTCAAAGTCAGTCAACGTACAACCAGCGGTCTTTTCCAAAAAGACTTTATCTGTTCCATAAATCAGATAGCATTGGTTGGCATTGCCAAAACTCGTATTGCTATGATTATAACCTTCGCTACAACCTGTAGCAATGCTGGTGCTCAGCTCGAAGCTCTCGAAATGCACCTCGGGTTTCACATAGGTTTTCTTCATGATTTCGATCACTCCTTTCTCAGAACCACTTGCCGAAGATGCCGTGCAGCCAGTCACGGACGGACGGACGAACTGTCAGGGTCGCGGTAATTGCATCACTGCTGACGCCCTTGCCGTTGACGGCGCAGACTGTGTAATCCTTGGTCACCGTAGCGGTATCGGTGTAGGTGAACTCGCGGAAGGTCACCGTCTTGGCCCACCAGCCCCAGCCGGTACGCTCGGTACGGGTAACGTACTTGTCAATCATCTGACCGTCAACCTCGATGGCTTCGACATCCTCGGATGCCTTGACCGTCAGTGTGGCGGTGTCGCCCTTGCGGACGCTGTGACCCCAGCTCGCCTTGAAGAGATCGGGATTGAACGGTTCCGCCGGTGCGGCAAACAGCGCGCGAACCTGCGCAACGGCGTTCTCCTGATCAGCAGTAGTCAGTGCGGCCAGCGACGCAGGAGCAGTCGGCTTCGAATTGAAGGTAATCCTCAGATTCGTCAGGGACAGGATGCCATCTCCAGTGTTGCTGATAGTCACCTGCTGACCCGGTTGAACATCGAGTTTGTAGTACATCTCGGTTGCAGTCGAAATGCCACCATTTACTGCTTCTATGTTGTTTACGGTCATGTTTGCAGTACCATTCGGAGCTTTGGCGCCGATCTGGATAGTTGCAATGTCATTGTTTTCCGCAACTGTGAAGCTAATCGCCTGCTCCTTTGCCAGATAGACCTCGTTGTTGGGGCCATAATTGGCATAGGTCTGAATGTTGGCAGTTGCACCACCGTCGATAAACACCGCTTCCGCGGTAGCCGTATGATCCTTTGCCAGCGAATCGCGGAGCTTGATGTACTGCGGATAGCCTTCGCTGTCCTTCGCGTAGTTTGCATTTGCATCAGCGCCCGTACCCATGGGGTCATAGACACGGATGGCATCGAGCCAGAAGTTGTACTGCCCATCGCCAGTCTTGTCTGCGAAGGTTGCATAGCTTGCCGTGATTACGACCTTATAGGTGCCATAATCCAAGCCGCTAATCTTAATGACAGGAATCTGATACAGCGCGTTATTATCGCCCGAGGGAGTAGTGGTCCACTTGCCGTCCTTGCATGTGTAACCATAGTAGTTGTTGACAAGCGTACCCTTCACCTGCGTCTCTGTACCGTCATTTCCGACGGAGTAAACCTTGACGGAGATTGCGCCAGAATTGTTGTCGGTGAGGGAGATGACGTCGAAGCCGGTGCCTTTGAAGGTGAAGGTTGCGGTGGGCCACTGGCCGTTGTTGGCGGTATTTGCGTCCACGGTGACCTTGGTGGCGGAGCCCATGGAGAACTTGCTGCTGCCGGCATAGGCCGGGTCATAGCCGTAGACATTCTTAGTATTCGTTGTGCCGCCCAGCGCCTCGAGCGCCTGATTGACGTTCGTCTGCGTGGTGCCGTCCGTCACCTTCGTCCAGATCCCCTTGGCAGCATTATCTCCCTGTGCAACATTCTTTGTACCGTTCGCGTTCGTAAACGTCGCGAAGCTGTCCTCGTAGTAAACACTCGTCGCGGGGATGACGGTCAGATTATAGGTCGCCGAATCATCCTCGCCCGTATCCTTATTCGTGCCCGAATACGTAACAGTAACTCTGTCGGAGCCATCGATCGTCTTATTCAGGATATAATCAATGCTATAATCCGCATTTGCGTTGATAGTCGCATAAAGGCTCTTTCCAACCGCCACTTCCGTGATGTTGGCGCTCGCAAGCGCCGGGTTGATATCTGTTTTTTCAATGTGCAGCGGCAGTCCGAAATCGACCACAAAGGTTTTCTCTGTCTTAAACTTATAATACAGATTCACTACTTTATTGCCGGTTTCTTTGTTTGCATTGGTGAACGTGTAATTACCATAACGATACTGCGCACCAATCTCGGACATTTCCTCCAGCTTCCAGTTAACTGTCTGCGTTACGTTTTTAATATTCGTAACGGTATTGTTAATCAGTCTTCCATTGCTATAGGCAAAGTCATTGTTGAAAGTAGTTCCACTCGCAACCGCAATATTATAGCTATAGAACGGCGACGTTGTATTGCTTTCATCGTAGTAGTTGACCGTCAGGGAATCCTCGGTTACCTTTGCGCGGACATAGACACGGAGCAGGATTGCTTCCTTGTTCTCGTTCCAGCAAAGATTTGCATTCGCACCTTCAGTGCTGAAGCCTGTGGCATCATTGTGAATGCTGACGCTGCTGCTCGCGTCGCCTTCCCAAACCGTCCTCTCATTGCCGTCCCAATCGAAGTTGGTTACCGTAGCATCATAACCATCATAACCGCTAAAAGAAGCCGTTGCTGCTCCAGTTTCAGAAGTAACCTTATAGATTTCGTACTCCTGTCCATCGAGCATAATCGTACCAATGCCACGACCGTTTTTATCATTCCAATAACCATAAACGATCGTCTTAGACTTCAATGCAGACGCGGTCGTATTAGTCGGGTTCGTCGTGCCATCCTCATAGACAACCTGCATACTCAAAGTGCAGTAATTGTCCGTATCAAGCCAGCCACCCTTGGAGCCATCACCACGGTTGCCCCAGTCAGCCGCGAAGGACTCAACCTCATCACTGACTTTGATATACTCCAGATAGTACGCAATCAGCTGATTCTTCTCTGTATCCACGGTAACCCATTCGTTGTTCTCCGTGAACACCTGCCAGCTGCCGCCATAGTAACGAATCTTAGTGAAGCCGACACCGCTCATGGTCTCGTCGTCGCCGCCGTCAGCCGTCTGCCGCTGAGTCATACTCGTACTGTTATTAGCCAGCGTCGTGTCCAGCATACGGCAGCGCCAGTAGTAGACCGTGCGGTTGTCGTGAGACGTATTGGCCGGCGCAATCCTTGTTACATCAACACCATCAGGCGAAGCAACTCCATCTGCCTTCGCTGCGATGTTTGTGAAGTAAACCTTATAAGTTTCACTTTTAAGAACTTTGTCTCTGCTTTCTGAATCTGCACCCGTCACAGAGGCAATCGGTGCATTGGTAATCCAATACTCCAGTTTCAGCGGGGTGACCTTTGAGGGATCCTCGGCAACCACATGAATCTTATACGTCACATTGCCGATCGTGACGGAGGTATCGCCAACGGACTTACCAGTGAAGGTGAGCGTGGTTTCTTTCCCGCCAGATGTGGGCTGCTGTTTATAAAGATAGAGGCTTGTGCTATTCCCGCTTGCGCCCAAAGATGTTCCGTTCAAAGTGAGATAAGCAGTGGTTTCATAATATCCATAATAGGCTTCATGGGAAAGGCTGAATGTGTAAGGCTGAGCTCCGCTTGCATCAACGGCCTTTTTCCTGCTGCCAAGAGAATAAGTCCAATAATAATTCCAGCCACCCTTGGTGAGGCTTGCATTCGGGTACACATAACCGTTGTTGCTATCCTTAATATAATACTGCCCATTCCCAGCGTCCTCAAACGTCAGCTGCACCGTCGGAGCGGTATCGTCAGACTTCGTAGACACATAGAACGTGCCCTTGCCCAGCGTGGCAGGCTCATAGGTCGTCGTACCCGGCTTATCGGTCGGCTCACCGCCAACAACAGACGCAACGTTATTATCCAGCTGCGTACCGGAATATTCTCCGTCAATCGTGTCCGTCGTCGTGCCGCCAACCGTGAGATTAATCGTCTTCGTCTCGGTCGCGGCATCCGCAGCCAGCTCATAGACGCCCAGCACGGAGAAGTGGGGAACGGTGAAGGTAAACTTACCGTCCGCGGGCGTGCCGGTCACGGTCGTGATGGAGCCATCCTCATTCTGAACAAAGCCGCGGACGTGGGAAGCATCCCAGCCCTCGGGAATCGGAAGGGTCACGGTGCCGTTTTTCTTATAATTGCCGCTCGCCGTGGCGGGGGTAACGTTATACGCCACCACCTTGCCCTCGGCCGCCGCGTCAATGGCGGGCGCGTCAGCCGTCGCTACAGTCAGATCCGTCAGGCCCGGAGCCGTAACGGTCACATTGTCCTTGGTCACAGTCTTCGACTCGACCGTCTCTACCTTCTTGACCTCCGGCAACGCCTTGCCAAAGGCCGCGATGGTAGCCGCAGTCTTGCTGATCACGCTGGCTTCCGTCTCTGCACCGGGATAGTCCGCCCAGATGCAGAACATAGAGCCGACAGGATTGCTGACCGCGCCGCCCGGGAAGGCAGTCTTGTCAAATCATCCACCGGCCTTAGCAGCATCGCACTGTGCATCCGTCTTGCCCAACACCCAGTAATAGCTGCCATTGGTATTAATCAGCTTGAAGCCCTTATTGACAAGAGCGGATTCAGACATGGGCGTATAACCCCACCAGCCGCTCGACCAGTAGCAGATAATGATATTCGTGTCAAACGTGCCACTGGAAATGTTGTTATTGAAGTAAATGCCATCATTGAACGCCATCGGTGTCATCTTGGCATTTTCAATCATCTTTGCAACAGCATTGACATACTGCACATAATAGCTGTACTCGCCCGTCGACTGCAGGTTGCCGAAGCCCATGGAACCGGAGTCATAAATATCATTGGCATACTCGTCCGCGCCCATGTTGAAAAGCTTGCAGCCCTTGCCCGCGAAGTAATTGATGTACTTCTGCAGCAGCGCCTGCGTGAACGCCACGGCAGTGGTGTTCGTCACGTCGATCGTACGGACAGAGCCGTTATAGGAGCAAGTCGTGTTTGTCAGAGAACTCGCCGCGCTCAGGATCGCATCCATATGACCCGGCGTATTGACACACGGAATCACGCCCATGCCCTTGGTAGCGGCATAGGCAATGATCGTGTCCATCTCGGACTGCGTCAGCTCATTCGTCTCGGGATTATACGTCGTATTCTTATTAAAAGTTGCATTATACGCCGCATTGCCTTTCTGAATGGCAGACTTAACAGCGCTGCTTTCATACGTCGTCCCGTTCACCGTCAGGGACATGTCGTCGAGCAGGAAGCGCAGGCCGTCGTTGCCCACCGCCAGCTGGATATAGTTAAACCCGGCCGCCGATGCGTTGTCGATGATCTGCTTGATGCTGTCGACGCTGTAGTACTTACGGCCGCAGTCGAGGAACATGATATTATACTCATATCCGTCCGATGTCGTAGCGGTCGTACTGGTACTGTTACCCGACGCGAAGGCCGAGATCGGCAGCAGGCTCACTGCCATGACCACCGCCAGAATCAGCGACAGCACTTTCTTCCGCAGAGATCGTGTTTGCGTTTGATTCATGTTTTTCATTCCTTTCCCTATTTTGTGAATTTCCTTCGTCGATTGCAGGGGCGCGAGGGCCGTCCCCCGCACATCTCTCCCGACATTTTAATTCAGGATTTATTTTAATCCAACTGCCGCTCTTTTGCAATAGATATTTCGCAGATTCCGTGAAAAAAGCAAACCGCCTCGCCGCCGCAGAATTTACCAGCACGCCGCGCCGCATATTCGCCGCGCGCAGGGTTATGCTATGTGTGCGATACCCAACGAGCGACATTTCTCGCTCCCCAAATCACGAAAGGAGACTTTTCACTATGTCCAGCAAGAACAGCAACAAGCTCAACATCCCCGAGGCGCGCGCCGCCATGGATAAGTTCAAGATGGAGGCCGCCAGCGAGGTTGGCGTCAACCTGAAAAACGGCTACAACGGCGATCTGACCTCCCGCGAGGCCGGTTCTGTCGGCGGCCAGATGGTCAAGAAGATGAGTACCGTACGAACTGCGAGCTACACCCGTAAGGACAGAACTGCTGTGGGGCATGAGATAGAGGTTCGGTACATAGCGGGGATTGTTGTTTAGATTCTTGAATCGCACAGATGCCGCCCAATGGCCATTCAACCACAGGGCGGCATCTTTTATAGTGGAACAACAAACAAATCGACGACCATTGACACTATAGCAAAATTATCAGCAAAATATTGTTTTGCCAGTATTTATTACCCCACTCATATATCCTAAAAAATCATTGTAGCCTAATGTCCACCGATACACGCCGGGAGCAATTTCTTTTAGGTTCCACCGTTTGATTTTGTCACGCCTAATGGATACGGATTGCCTCTGCAGCGTTTTCCAGTCACTTCTTCCATGTGCAATTTCCTCCGCAAGTGACAAATTTACAACCGCAGGAATGGTATCTGCATCGATTACTTCAAACTCACGATCTACAGTTCGAAACTGCATCGCATTTTCCTGTTCCATGAGCTGTTTGATCGTTTTTATGCAGCTGTCATCTCTGATGATCTCATCGTGCATAGAACGGGTGCTGAGTTCCGGAGTGATCGGAATCTTTCTTGCAAAGTAATCCTTCAGAACATCAGCTGAGCATTCCAAGCTTTTGTTCTGGCTCAACATAGAGTCATCTTGCAAAGAAAAACTCCACATCTCTGCATCTTTATGTTGGCCATGCCGGTTAACTCTTCCTGCCGCCTGCAAAAGGGAAAGCAACGAGGACATTTCTCTGAAACCTGTTCGGAAGGAAAAATCTACGCCTGCTTCTACACATGAGGTGGCAACTAGTGTCCAATCTCTGTCGGAGGTGTCTTTCAGACGCTGCTTGATTCGCTTGATCGTCTTACTACGATCCTCTGGGGTTAATGCAGTTGATAGATGTTCGACACATCCCCGGCCATACTTTTGTGCCATATCCGATGCAATGACAGCGGCACTCTGAACCGTATTCAAAATCAGCAGCCGCGGCCCAGGAGAATTTGCCACCCACTCAATCAGATCCCGACGACTGACAGGGGACTCCTTGTTAAGAAATGCAATGCGATTCTGCTCATACGCCATCAACTGGTTCCGAAGCTCATAGCGGACTAATTCCGTTACTTTGGGCTGTGCCATGCCTATTTCCTTCAGACGATCGAGCTCCCAATAGCGAACAAGGGAACCTGATGCCAACACCCAATAGCAACTCCATTCGTCTGCCAAAACGTTCAGCCAACGCCATGCAAGGGGGAGAAGTTTGATGGGTAGTGCGTTATGTGCCTCATCCACAAAAATCACACTTCCCGGCAGCTCGTGAAGTCTTCGAAGCGCAGAAGGCTGACAGGATGACAGAGTTTCAAAGAAGGCAACCGCTGTTGTAACAATGATTGGTGCTCTCCACAAGGATGTTAGATAACGAGTATCAAAATCTTGAAAATCAGCGCGGGAATGCAGCTCTGCAACAACTTCTTCCGGATTCTCTTCCGGCAGTACCAACGCCTTTCGATAAATATCAACTGACTGTTGGATGATGCTGGTATACGGCAATACAACAAATATGCGGCGAGAGTTTCGCTGGGAAGCTTGCTGCAAAAGATGCGCCATCACAGCAGTTGTTTTTCCAGAGCCGACAGGACTATCGCACATTGAAAATCCACTGTTGATTTTTGCATTTCGGCACGCTTGATACATCTCACTACGCAGGAGGCTGCGTTCATCACCTCCACCGAGCTGGGACACATATTTATCCAACGCGGTAAGCCGCTCTTCTGCGCGTAGCAGCGGCATTTTTTTGCCTGTAGGAGCTTGTCCGTATGCGAGAGCAGTATCGCTGTGGTCAGCATCAGCGAGACAAGAAAGCGCCATACGGAAAAGAACATTTTGATCACTGTCATATGGCTGCGTTTCTTTGACAGCTTGAGACCGAAAAATCATCTCATGGCGACAAAGCAGTTCATCCAGTGTTTCGTCAGTTCGTTTCCGCACCTCCGCGTGTTCATCACGAAAAATTGCTTCTTCCCGTAGAGATTCGGTCTCCAAATCTGGAAGCCCTCTGTGGTGTGAATACACCATCAGCGCAGCATACAGACTATCTTGGCTATCTTGAGACTTCAAAGCGGCGCTTCCGGCATCTACATGATTGATTGGTAAATGGCGCTTTCCTCTATCCGAGCTATGCAGCACGTTTTGGTTTTCATCATCCAATTTTCCAAGATCATGCATAAGTGCACTTTTCTGCACGATTTCAGTCAAGATATCTTTGGCTTTTGCTGTATACTGCTCAACGCCTGCTACATACGCTGAAGCTTTTACGTATACACCCCGAATATGTGCTTCGTAGGTTTGCGGCGGACAGCCGTCCCGGGAACTATGTGCAAGAAAGGCTTCCATCACAAGGTTACCAGATCAACACAGCTTTCAACCCGATCAAGAAGTTCCTGTGGCAAGGTGATCTTATCCTCATAATCATTCCAAGATGTAGATGGATCGTTGATATTTCCGAGCTTTTTCGGGGTTAATGCGTCAAGCAGCAGATACTCGGGACAACTTCCCAGAATGTTTTTATGCTCGATGTACCATGCGTGACGAATACGGACGTCGGGACGGATTGCAGAGCGATTCTGCTCATATGCATGAGGAATCAGCAGCTTCAAAAGCTCAATGTCCACGGCGGTACAACCACTTTTACCGGCATAGTTCGGATTGACAAAGAACGGCATACAGTATACGCCGTGTGCAACAATGCGATAGGCAAGCGGCGCCATGCCCGCGTTTTTCCCTTCCTGAACGCCGGCCTTGTTTGTGTTCGTTTGCCGAAGAATTTCAATCGGTGCAACGGACACACCCATTCCGAATTGGACGACACCGGTTTTGATAAAACCCTTGTCTCCTCCGTCTTCAAGGAATGTGTTACCGAAAACACGGGCATCCCAATATTTTCGAACAAATGCACTGTCCATGAATTTGGAAGGATCATTTCCCATCTCTGCCTGAATTTGTTTCCTATCTCGTCCGCGATGCTCCAAAATTGAATACCGCTCCGCATTCCCGCTGAACTTTTCAGGAAGCGCTTTGAAGAATGGAGCATCGTGATCATCCAGCAGGTCACGCAGTTTTCGTTTGAAAGAGACTGGAGAAATTTCCCCACAGCCGTTGGGACGCTGCCGAGGATCACTTTCACGGTCAGGATCACCATTGGGGTTTGAATTGACAACTTCAATCACCAGTAGACCGGTTGCTCGCTTGATTTCTTTACTCATTTGTTGAATCCTCCTCAGAATTTTTTTCACTTTGCTCCTTCTTTGGAAACGCCGCCAGATAACCAATAAATAGCTGTGCCTTTTCTTCATCACTGAACCGGGTTTGGGGTGCCCAACTGTTCTGCAGCTGATCCACGATTTGCTCGCAAATCCGATACAGCCACCCGGCACGCCAGCTTTCTTTGTCGGCTTCCATAATTCCTTTCAGACGATAGCTTTTTGCCCACGAATAGTATGGCATGATCCTTTGACTCAGAATGTTCAGGGTACGAATCGGCGCTTCCGCTGCACTTTGAAACAGGGTGCCCCCCACAAACTGCGATGGAACCTCTCCGTTTCGTACCACCTTGCAGTATAGGGCGTGCAGTTCATCTGCCGCTTTGAGCAGCTGACCATAGAGATACGGTAGACTTTCCATATATTTCTCCTTTCCGATACGCTCGCGATAGAAGAGAAGTCCCATCAGCGCCAACATATCTTTTGCTTTTTTCTGCATTGGTTGACTCCAAGCATTTTTTGCGCTAAGATTTCCGAAAAATGAGCCGATACTCATTGCGCTCTCTGATAACCTGTGCAGATCAGCAGAGACAGACAATTTTGAGTCCATTAGAATTTCTATTCCGTGATATTGAGGAACTGGTTTGAACTTGTCCGTTGCCACTTCACCGCTCTGCTTCCAAAAACGGTTGAGAACATCTGCAATATCCAAAGGATACAGTGTTTTTGGTGTCCCAAACGGAAACGGCGGGAGATTGGCACACCCGAGTGTCCATTCTTCACTGCATTTTTCGAGTTCGTATGGATCTGTTTGGCGGGTATAGACAACCTTGGTACGCCCACTATTCGTTTTAATATTAATCCGTCTAAGGACAAAGATCGTTATCCATTTTGCGTTGGAATCTGTCCCAATTTCTTTTGTTTGCTTCAGTTCTTGGATAAATTGTTTTGCCTGAGAGGAAAATGCTATACTCTTATCGCTGTTTTGCTTGAACATCGCAGTAAATGAAACCGGTTTTTTCGGCAGGAATGAGGGATACGCAAAAAGAATATCCCGCGGTTTTCCATCCAAAGCGTCGATGCAAATCCATGTTTTATCTTTGTTTTCTGCTTTCCCAATATAAAATAGCGCCTGTTGCAATCTCTCTCTTGTTGCATGAGAGGCAGAAAAAGTAGTGCTTCCCTCTTTACCATATCGATGTAAACAGCACGCATTAGGATTCATCGTTCGTATCTTGACATAAAACCCGGCACCGATTTTCACATTTGGCATGGGAGTATCATTTTCTGTATATGGCAGATGGAATGCATCAAACGAATCTGACTTATCCTTGCGGATACGGTTTCTTTCTGCAGAAATAAGTTTTGCATTGAGTTCTTCTGTGAATTTGCTGCTTGTAACCGGTGTCCCATGCTCATAGAGCTTCTCTGCATTGAACAAAATGGACAGTTCTCCGCAATTTACTTTTGAAACCTGATCTTTTTCAACACAGTTAAACAGCATATTCAAGGCGATATCGACATGATCTATATTCTTGAGCATTTGGAGTCCGAATTTTGTCAATTTATCGTGCAATAAATTGGGATCGGTAAAATACCCGAGCTCTTGAAATAAAATATCGAACGCTTCCGAATGATCCCGGTCCAAACGATCATGCATTTTACCGGCTAAAGCAAGTGCCTTCTTGTATTTCCTGTTAATAAAGTTTTCATTTAATGTCCAGTTATTATTATGAACCGTACAGGCATCCCGTAGCATTGAAATAGTCTCAGAATCCATCTTTTCCGTGGTCTTTTTCATAGCAGAAATGAGTTGAATAAGATTTTTATCATGAATAAAATAAAGAGGTGCGAGTTTCACACAAGGAAATCCGCCGCTACTAGTTTCGGTATAATTGCGGATTACCGCTTTCTGCATATTCAATATTTGTGAAAGTTTCAGCACTTCTCCGCTATCAAGAGTTACGCAGATGCATTCTTTATAAGAAACTTCATTGTAATTTAGAGCATAAGATTCTTCCTGTACGCCATATCTCTCCATCACTTTTGAAAGTTCATACAGCTCATTGATCACAGGCAATCACTCCTTTTCGGATATTCAAGCACTCCGTGATGAATACATAAATCCGTATCAAAAACAGCCTGATATTCGGAGCGGTATCCCTGTTGAAACATTCCGCGCAGCATGGATGGAATATGAATATCGGGAAGCTCCATACAAACCTGTGTGCTCTCACGAAATGGGCCAAAATAAGATGGTGTAAATTCGCTCCACCCCAAAGACAGCGTTGCATAAGATTGACCTCGCAGCAAACGCCGATTGAACATTTCCTGATAGGCATGCCCCGGTGAGGTCGTGTGGCGATCCCATGTAAGTGCGCTCTGTGGAAGCTTTGACTTATTCGGATTTGGAACCACATCTGCATATAGCCGATAGCAGACATCAGTCAGCACCGTAGCAAACAGTTGATAATTGTTGCCCTTCTTAATGGAGTCACTTTTACGAAGTGGTCCTCCGTAATTCGTTGCATAGGAATGATAATGCGGGACAGAACACAACTCTACTTTCTTGGGAATTACAAGAACAGCCGGGCCCCAAAGAACACTTTCAAACAGGCCGCGCACGGCGGAATAGGTTAGTGCCGGATAGCTGCACGGAGAATCACCGCTGTCTGGTCTTGTCCAAAGCGCAGTATTCCCGGCAATTTCCATGGAGACTTGATATAACTTCAGATTCATGTGCATCGCTCCTCTCTATTTTTACGTTATAACATATTGCTATATTGAAATAAAGGAATGCGGAATAAACATACTACACTTTTCTGTTGTTTCCGCAGCTAAAGAAAGACTGCTCCCCAATGATGCAGGCTTCCTTTTGTATTTTCTTCGCACCGGTGGCAAACTGCATTTTTACAGTTTTGGTACCGCCGTGTGAAGAAAAATGCAGGTGTCCAGAGGGATGCAATCCCTTTGGCTCAGGGTTTCCAATAGGGGCGAGCAGCACCCTGTTGGCACACGATTTTGCTCGCAAAGTCTAGTGTGTTATACCTTTTGCGACCGCTGACGCAGGAAAGGGGCTGTCACCGTACCGGACAGACCTTTTCCTGTGGCAGCAGAAGGACGAATATTTGCAGGCACGGGAGGCTTGCGGATATTCGTTCTTCGGGTGTAGGCGATGCAGCAAAGCGCAGGTTGAAGACCGAAACTGCGCTGCATTGCCGAGGGAGCAAAAGGTATATAAAGCCCGCCGCAGCGACGCGTCCCCGTTCTCCTAATACCACCACGGCAGTTCCAACCACACGTTATCCAGGGCTTGCGCTTCAGTTCTCTTCGCTCTGCTTTCGGACAGATGAAAACGCTTCGCCGTCTTCGTCAGCGGATGTTCTGTATCATCCTCGAAACCAAAGCTATAACGGAGATACCGTTCCTCTCTGGCTTCGATCATTTCAAGCGTACGGTGGATATCATCGTGACGCTCCTGTGCCAGATAAATTTGCTCCGGTGTCTGCTTGGTGGGATCGGCAATGAAATTATGCTTGCTCTGCACCTCATCTTTTGCAAGCTCGTCCAGAGAAATAATGTTGTTCAGATTCTTCGCCTCAAAGGATACATTCTGTGAGCGGATGTAGTCGATCATGGCGTTCCGTATTGCGGAAGCGGCGTATGTCAGAAATAGGTTTCCGCTGTCGGGATTGTAGCTGTCTATACAGCCAAACAACCCCAACGAGCCTTCCTGCGCAAGATCGTCAAGTGAAATTTGCAGAGATCGGTTCAACTCCGCTTGTGCGCTCCGCGCTCCGTATGCAGTCTTTTTGATGAAGTGAAGATTGTTTTCAATCAGCAGATTCTGTGCATCGGCGTCTCCCCGCTTGGCCAACGCACAGAGCTGTTCATTGGTTATCGGGTCTCTTTTCATGGTTTTGTACCGTACCGGTCATTGCAAGGAACATCTGCTTGACCGCTTCTGTGTCAATACCGGGCAGATGGGAAACGGACTGTGCCACCGCTTCACCAATCTGCTCTGCGGTGATTTTGCGATTTAGCTTTTTCTGCCCTTTGGTCAACTCGGCATATATCTTTTTCACTGCTTGCGAGGTCAATTCACGGTTGGCAGACAGATCGTTACCGACCTCTTTCTTTACTGCTTGCACAGCAGACATGAACGAGCGCTGGATCGCAGTCAGGTCTGCCTGATATGTCGGGGCCTACAATTTCTTTACATCGTCAACTGCTTCCGGTTGGATTTTCAGCATCCCGGCGACAGTTGCGTACAGCTGATTCTGTGCCGCAAATCCCTTGGCAAGCTCGGCAATATCATAATTCAGGCGGTCAGGGGTATCGACCTCGCCAAGCAGGAAGTCGGTGGAGACATTGAACACACGGGCAATGCGAATGATATTTTCGTCACCCAGCTTGTCCGTCTTGCCGCTGATGAAACGGCTCAAAGAACTTTCCGAACAGCCGATGCGCGTAGCAAGCTCAGCCTGTGTGACTTTTCGGGATTTCATCAAGTCCTGTATGCGGTCACGGATTTTACCGGGGAGATAAGTTTGTTCCATTGCGGTATCCCTTTTCTAATGATATTATTACTTACAGGGAGAAGTAGTAATTGCGGATTTTTTCAGCCATCAGTTTTCTGCGCATTTCAAGGAAATTATTATAGTCTGCAATATCCATTTCCTCAAATCCGACAGGAATACAGTTCTGTTCCAAATTTCTACGAAGCTCAAAATCATCAACGATGCCACCATAGACAGGCTTCTTTGTTTGACACTGATCGAAAACCTTTTTCATATAGACACATGGTGCTTCATCGCTGATTTTGATATTGATCTCCTGCTGGAGGAACACATAGTTTGCGATCTGGTTATACATCGATTGCGGAACACCATTTTTCGTCAGATAGTTCTTGGGGAAAAGATGGTGAATGTCGCCTCTGTTTTCCAGCATAGCCTCCACGTCAACTTGTGTAGACAGGAAACCTCTGTCGTGGCTCTTTACCTGTGCAAGAAGGAACATATTAAAGTACGGGCTGCTTGCAACAGAGGTATTCAAGCGCTGTACAAGGTTGACATTCCAAAACGCATCTGACAATTCGCCCGCTTCCGTGAGCTTAAGATATTCCTTAGGCTCATCGTAAGAGAAAAAGCGTTTGATATCGTAATCAAAGGAAGACTCGGGAGAGCCGGAATAACGACCTGTCAAGATCGTCAGTGCCAGCCAACGACGGACAATCTGCTCAATTTCATTGCTGTCAATTTTCCTTTCGCGCAATGCGAGGTAGAGCGCATATCCGAAGTTCAGCACGTTCTGGGAACGAATTAAGGATTTGCGAACAATACCGATAGAGCGGACTATCATCAAATAGCGCTCATAGTTGGTCTGATTCACAGCTTGCAGAACCGCTTCGTGAAGCTGCTTAAAGGAATCTTCCTCGATTTCAATTTTGAATTCTCTTGTTTCAAAATCACGGCCTGACAGCAAGCTAACAAGGTCAGCCAAACGACCTCGCTTGAATTTATAGGTGAATGCGACACGCAGAATGTCATTATATGTAGTTTTATATATGGGGTTGCTCTTAGCAGCCGCCCACTTGATTGCATCAAATTCCGGCAAGGCCGCGAATGCGATATCGTTGTTTTTGATATCTTTCAGATCTTCGGGTGATTCAAGCAAGTGGCAGAAATAATCAATTGTCTTGCGGGTGATATTGCCGCCATAAGTTTCGTTGGAGGAAATCTTGGACATGGCAAAGTCCGCCTGAGAAAGTACAACACCTTTAGAGTTGATACGAATAAAAATCTCCGTCACACTATCGATATCCAAGTCCTCAGCCAAAGTGATAACTCCAAGGCTGTTATTCTGAATACCACGAAGCCGGTTAACGATATTGTTTACCTGTGACATCTGATCTGTAATCTCATTCTTCTGGCAATATTCCATTACGAAGGAGAATGTATCAAAAGCTGGCTCCAGAACAGGGGCAATGTCAGGAATCCACTTGCTGCTTTTCAAAATGGCATTGTTTGCAACTTCGAATTTCTCTTCGACGGGGTTGAAAGCAATAGATATACGTTTCCATTTATAGTGGTCGTCCAACACCTCTTGTCCAACGATTGCAGCAGCCATTGCCGTAATACGCTGTTGCCCATCAATCAGAACCTTTTTGCCAGAGGACTTTGTTCCGTCCTTCAGCTTAACATCCGGGTTTTGCCATACAATGATGTATCCAACCGGAAAACCCTTATACAAAGAGTCCACCAAATCTCTGACTTTAGAGCTATCCCAAACAAAAGGGCGCTGCATCTCCGGGATTGCAATGCTTCCAGATTTTATATTTGAAAGCAATGTTTCAACTGTGTAGTTATTAACGCTGTAACGTGCCATACATTGTCCCTCACTTCAATTTGTACTTTTTACCCGCACCCCTGCCGATAATTTCGATCAATCCATTTTCATTCATCTGACGGGCGAGCAGATAGGCTCTCGTCTTTTTGACGTTCAGCAGTTCCTGCAGATCTTCGTCGGTCATTTCGCCGTACTCTGCCAGATAATCCATCACAGTTTTCATCTGGGGTGTGATGGCTGCTGTGGCTTTGACAGTTGTCGCCGGTGCATCTTCGCTTGCAGCACTGGCAGCATTCATATTCGGCAGTACAATTTTGAAAGCATTGGTCGTTGCCTCGATAGTGGGCTGTACAGGACAGTTTTCGTACAGCTTGAAAATACGTCGAATACCTGTACCGTAACTTTCAATCAGACGCAGACGGTGAAATATCTCTGCCAGTTTCTTGTTCCTTGGCTGAGAAACGCCGATGCGAATATCCTCAGTAGAAAGGCCAGGGAGAAGTCCGCCAAGCGAAATAAACTCCATCTTTCTGTCATTCACATTGATGATGATGCTGCCGCTGAATCCGTAATCACGATGCACAAGGGCGTTGAGCAAAGCTTCACGAATAGCTTCTTCGGGGTAATCCTGCTTATCCGTGCGAACAACTCCTTTGATCGTGGAAACAGTCTTGTTGCACAGAGCAAGATAGTTTATCGCATCATCAAGCTGCTTGAACACGGAACCTCCGAACTCCTTGCTGTCACGAAACTCTGTGCAGAATTCATCTTTGAATACGGCAATTTTGGTCGTGTGATGGCATTGGTCTGAAAGCAGCAGAGCGAGGTTGGTGTAAATATCGTTCTGCGTGATGCCAAGCGCACGATATTTCTCGACGGAAAACTCCACACCGTAGCGCTGGAATGCAGTTTTGGCAGCATCAAAGGTCAATTCCTGTTCCAAACTGCGGGAATCTTCGTAGGTATCTCCGTCTGATTCTTTTATCATCTGGCGAATCTGTTCGTGGGAAGCCTGCACACTGGACGCACCTTGGCGAACATAAACGCCGGTAGGCTTCATACCTTTGGACTTCAGATAGTAGGGCTTATAGCTGCCTTCACCGACTTCAATCCGAATTACTTTATTATCCTGGAGGACATACCGCACGAACATGGTCACATCCGGTGCGATTGCATCACGGATGCCGTTGGTCAGACGGGTATAGGTTTCATCCACATTGTCAATGCCAATCTGGTTGCCTTTATCATCAATACCGAGATAGATCACGCCGCCGTCCGTATTTGCAAATGCGATGACCTCCTTATAAATGTCATCGATCATCTGAGATTTATATTCAATGCGCTCGCTTTCATATTGCATATACAGCACCTCCATTGTAGCTTACTTATATTATACTCATATTTTCATGATTTTCAACGGAGCGAAGTGAAAATTCACTTTTCATTCACTCCGAGCTGTGAAAATCACTTTAACACCGACTCGCCGCCCTTCCGCACTTGCATTTCTGCAAGAAACGCGGGAGGGCTTTTTGATTTCTTGCAATACCTCCTGATTTTTTCGGTCTAAGGCTTTTTCTCCGTATATTCAGTTGACAAAGAAATTTGTCGGAAATATTGAAAGGAGAAATGCCTATGACAATTTTTGAAGCCGTGAAAACAACGGTCGCGCCGAGAATGGCGGCGGAACATTTCGGGCTGAGTGTCAGCCGAAACGGGATGGTCTGCTGTCCCTTTCATGATGACAGGCACCCGAGCATGAAGGATAACCGTGTGGAAGCCAAGCGCGAGGCCGACAATGTGCTGTTGTTTCTCCGCTCTGAGGGCTACATCCGCCTGAAGGCCGACAGCGCCACCCCCTCCGCCGCGCTGTATGGCATCTATTGCCTGTGGTGCAGCGACAACGCCTACAAGCCGCGCTCCGCGCGGACGGTGAGTATGACGCTCAAAAAGCACGCCGACGAGTTCGGCCTGGAGCACGACAATCACATCCAGAACGCCCTCGGCAAGCGGGTCAACGGCTTCTGGGGCATCGAGGCGCTGGTCGCGCCGCCGGTTGTATGAGCTCAGACACGAAATTCTCCATCCCATCCATCCCAACCATCCGGGATGGATGGGCGGATGGGATGGATGTTTTTCAGTTTACCTGCAAAGGAGGACGTGACCGCCGATCTGGTGGAACTGAAACGAAAGGGGTATCTGCAAGACAGGTGAAAACCGGAAAGAAATTTGCGCGGCGGCGAAAGGATTTTGCGAAACCGCGCTGCTCGGAACCGCGCACCGGCTTCACGGATGCGCGTGGGGCTGCACGGAACTCTGCGAAGTCACGCGGATTCGGAAAGTCGATACCCCTCGCTTACGAAGAAGGCATCGACCGCCGCGTTTCCAGCGGATTTCAGAAAGACAGAATATTACGCCAAACAGCGAAGCAGGTTTTCGGAAACGCAAACCCGCTTCGCTGTTTTCATTACGAAAATTTGGGAGGATTTTATGAGCATCAGAAATGAGATTAAATCGCAGATCGTCCGCGCCGGATTTACCATGCAGGAGGTGGTTGACCGGCTGGCCGAGGAATATGAATGGAGCGATAGCGTCTCCAATCTGTCCGCCAAATTGCAGCGGGAGAGCATCCGCTATAAGGAGGTCGTGGAGCTGGCCGACGTGCTGGACTGCGACATCGTGTGGGTGAAGCGAGGGGCGCGCCGATGAAAGCACAGTACGCCATTCTCCGCTTTGCCAAGTACAAGGGACCGGAAATCGGGCATATTGAGTCCCACAACGAGCGCACCAAGGAGAAATACGCCAGCAATCCAGACGTGGACACGTCCCGCAGTCATCTGAACTTTCATCTGGTGACGCCGCAGCGCAAATACCGCGCCGAGGCAGAAAAGCAGATCGCGGAGGCGGGCTGCCGCACGAGGTCGGACAGCGTGCGCGTGGTGGAGGCGCTGGTGACTGCCAGCCCGGAGTTCTTCAAGGGCAAGAAAAAGGGCGAGATCAAAGCCTATTTTCAGGAGGCGCTGGACTTCATTCAGCAGCACCAAGACCCGAAAACCATCCTATCCGCCGTGGTGCATATGGACGAGAAAACGCCCCATATGCACCTTTGCTTTGTCCCGCTGACGGAGGACAAGCGACTCAGCGCCAAAGAAATCGTTGGCAACAAGAAAAAACTGACATGGTGGCAGGATGAATTTTGGAAGCACATGGTCGGGAAATATCCCGATCTGGAACGTGGCGAGAGTGCCAGTGAGACCGGACGCACTCACATCCCGCCAAGGCTGTTCAAGGAGGCCGTGCACCTGAACCGAATGAAGGATCAGATCATGGCGATTCTGAATGACAGCAATCCCTTCAATAAAAAGTCCAAGGCAGAGGAATTGGAAACGCTGCTGGGCAAGTACGTTCCCGGCGCGGAGGCTCTGCGGACAAAGCTCAAGAAGTACGACGCAACCTACAAGGCGCTGACCGCCGAGAACGCGGCGATGGAAAAGCAACTGGGCGCATCGTCCAAGGAAAGCGTTCTGAAAAAACTGGAAATCAACGAAAAGCTCCGGGAGCTTACTGAACTGCACCGCATGGTGGACGGCATCCCCCATGAGGTTATCCGTGCTTACACAGCACAGAAATACGTGCATCACGGTCGAATGAATCAGGAAATCTGAGGCAATAATAAACACGAAACGGAGGAATTCTATGGCAGAAATCAAGGAAATGAAGCCGGGCATGACTGAACATAAAAAGCAGGCTGTCATCGAACAGCTCTGGCTGACTTATTACAATGATACGCTATTTGCAAAGGGACTGATCACGGAAGATCAGCGCAATAAGATGCGTTTGATCATCAAGAGCCGTACTGCTGCAAAGACGCGATAAGATAAATAGGGCGGCAATCGTGAGAGACACGGTTGCCGCCCAAATTTTTTTGACAACTTTTCAGATCATCTTGAAAGGTTCGTTTATTTGCGATATAATATTTGCAGATGATGATACAGCGAACTTTTTAGAAAGGAACCATCATGGATATACATTCTGTCAGACAACAGCTGCGGATGAAAAGCATCTACGATATTCCGCTTCGGGTAACCTACTATGCCCGTGTTTCCTCAGAATCGGATGAGCAGCTGAACTCTCTGGGCAACCAGATCAGTTATTACGAGGATTTCATCAGGAAGAACGCTGCGTGGACATTCGTGCCGGGATATATTGACGAGGGGCTGTCCGGTATCTCCACCAAGCGCCGTGAGAATTTCAATCGCATGATAGACGATGCCGAGACCGGTAAATTTGATCTTGTCATTACGAAGGAAATCTCCCGTTTTGCTCGCAATACGCTGGACTCTATCCAGTATACCAGACAACTCCTGAATGCGGGAGTCGGTGTCTTTTTCCAGAACGACAACATCAACACCTTCGACGAGGACTCGGAACTTCGTCTGTCCATCATGTCCTCCATCGCACAGGATGAACTCCGCAAGCTGTCCTCCCGTGTGAAATTCGGGCATCAGCAGGCCATCAAGCAGAATGTAGTGCTGGGCAACAGCCGCATCTTTGGATATATCAAAAATGATGGCCGTTTGGTTATAGATGAAGATCAGGCTGTGATGGTTCGTGAACTGTTTGAACTGTATGCCACCGACGAATACTCCATGAAACAGCTTGAAACTCTGTTCTGGGAAAAGGGGTACCGCAACTATAACGGTAAAAAGATTGCCCACTCCACCATGTCGGGCATGATTTCCAATCCTAAATACAAGGGCTACTATGTGGGCAACAAGGTCAAGGTGGTGGATATGTTCACCAAAAAGCAGAAATTCCTCCCGCCGGAGGAATGGGTCATGTTCAAGGATGAAACGGGAGAAATCGTACCGGCTATCGTTTCCGAAGAACTGTGGGAACAGGCTAATGCCGTACTTCGCAGAAGAAGCGAGGATGTGAAGAACCGTCAGGGTGTCTGTAATCATGCCAACCTTCTGACCGGCAAGCTGTTCTGTACCCATTGTGGTACACCTTACTACCGCCGTGACTCCGTGGACAGGCAGGGTAACAAAAATTCCAAGTGGGTCTGCTCCGGGAAAATCAACAATGGCAAAGACAGCTGTGATTCCATCCCCATTTATGAAAAAGAACTGATTCCTCTGCTCTTTGAGGTGTTCCGTGATACAAAAGAAGCCTCCGCTGCTATGCTGGAAGAATACGAGCGGATGTACCGTTCCATGACCAGCGACGGTAACATCGAAAAGAAAATCGAGGCTGCACAGGCAACCATTGAGCTGACCCTGAAAAAGAAAAGCAAGCTGCTGGAATTGGTTGCGCTGGATAGTATCACCCCTGCTGATTTTAAGTCCATGACTGCCCAGTGTAACGCCGACATCAAAGCCGCTGAACAGGAGCTTGCCGAGCTTCGGGAACAGCAGGAGTCCAGCGAGGAGTTCCGCAGCAATATGGAGCGTATCCACAAGGTGCTTCGGGATGCCGAGCGTGACTGTCAAAACGGTGAGATCACCAAGGAATTTATCGATACCTTTATTGATAAAATCTTCGCTACGCCGGAGGGTGATGGCACCATGCGGCTGGACATCAAGATTTTCACGGGTGAAAGCTGTGAAAAGTATCTGCAGAAGCTGAAAAGAAGGGCAAATCTCGAAGGTCGTACGGGTCACACGTTCAAGAAGATGATCGAGTCCTACGAGAAGGGCCTGTAACGCAGGGGCCTGAACGGACAGAGGGGCTGGAGCGCTTCGGCGCTCCAGCCCCTTCGTCCGCGGATGCCGCCGCTTTCCCGCTCATCGCCTGCCCCGCGCCGGCGCAGAGACGATTCTACATTTCATGCCCCTTGCATGGTACTCCCAAACGTGTGGCGCACACCCCAACAACCTGCACGGCTTGGGGCGCGCAAGGGATTCTTAAACCGCAGGTTTAAGCGGCGTTTTTTCATACTTTTTGCCGCTGCTGGCAAAAAGTATGTCGCCGAAGGCATACAGGCCAATCCACGCTCAAACGCAAAAAATCCCCCATCACCGAAGCGATGGGGGATTTCTATATGCTATAATAAAACCTTACTTCTTCGGCCCGATGGCTTCCTTCAGCGTCCGCCAGCCGAGGACGGCGCACTTGACGCGCGCGGGCATGTGCGCGATATCGCGCAGCGCCGACGCCTCCTCCAGGCTCTCGATCTCCTCCTCGGAGGCCTCGCCCTGGATCATCCGCATGAACGTCTGGCCGAGCTGCAGTGCCTCGTCCTTCTTCCGGCCGATGACCATGCCGAGCATGATATCCGCCGACGCCTGCGAGATGGCGCAGCCGTCGCCGATGAACGCGCCGTCGACAATCGTGTCGCCGTCGGTCCTGAGCTTGAGCCAGATGTCGTCGCCGCAGCTGGGGTTCACGCCCTCGAGGACGATGTCCGCGTCCGGCAGGTCGTGCTTGAACTCCGGATGGACATTGTGCTCGGTCAGAATCTCGTTATAAAAGTTTCTATTCTCCATATCCCATACGCTCCCGCAGCGAGGAGACGGCGGCGACGAAGCGGTCGGCGTCCTCCTCGGTATTGTAAAAGGCAAAGCTCGCGCGCGCCGTGGAGCTGCAGCCCAGATGCTGCAGCAGGGGCTGCGCGCAGTGGTGACCCGCGCGGATGTTCACGCCGTCGCTGGCGAGAATCTCGCTGATGTCGTGCGGGTGGACGCCGTCGACGGTGAAGGACAGGATGCCGCAGTGCTCCTCGGGCTTCTCCGAGCCGAGAATGTGGACGTGCGGCACGCTGCGCAGCTTCTCGAGCGCGCGGGTCGTGAGCGCGATCTCGCGGCTGTGGATCGTGTCGAAGCCGACGCGGCGGACATAGTCGATCGCGGCGTGCAGCCCGGCGGCGCCGGCAGCGTTGACGGTGCCGGCCTCGAACTTGTGGGGAAGCTCGGCATACGTCGCGCCCTCGCGCGTGACCGTCTCGATCATCTCGCCGCCCGAGAGAAACGGCGGCATCTCATCGAGCAGCTCGCGGCGGCCGTAGAGCCCGCCGATGCCCATCGGGCCATAGAGCTTATGGCCGGAGAAGGCGAGGAAGTCCGCACCCAGCTCCCGCACATTCACGGGGATGTGGGGCGTGCTCTGCGCGCCGTCGACGACGATGACCGCGCCCTTTTTGTGCGCCATGGCCGCGATCTCGCGCACCGGGTACTGCCGCCCCAGCACGTTCGAGACCTGCGTGAGGGCGACGAGCTTCGTGCGCTCGGTGATAAGCTGCTCGACCTTATGGAGGTCAAGGCTCCCGTCCGGCTCGCACTCCATGAACTTCAGCGTTGCTCCCGTCTGGCGGCAGACCATCTGCCACGGCAGGAGGTTGCTGTGGTGCTCCATGATGGAGACGACCACCTCGTCGCCCGTCTTGATGTGGCTCAGGCCGTAGCTGTAGGCCACAAGGTTCAGGCTTTCGGTCGTGTTGCGGGTGAAGATGATCTCCTGCGTGCTGGCCGCGCCGAGAAAATCGCGCACGGCCTCGCGCGCGTTCTCATAGGCGTCGGTCGCCTCCACGCTCAGGGGATACAGGCCGCGCAGAGGGTTGGCGTTGTGGCGGCAGTAGAAGTCGTTTTCCGCGTCAAGGACGCACTGCGGACGCTGCGCCGTGGCGGCGTTGTCGACATAGGCGACATCCATCGCGCGCAGCAGGGGGAAATCCTGTTTGTAATCGTAGGCCATGTCAAAGCACCTCGCTCAGTTCCTGCAAAATGGCATCCTCCGTCTCGCGGTCGCCCACGGCGCGGGCCAGCCGCTCGATGGCGGCACGGGCGAGGATATTCTCCGCTTCATCGCGGCCGATGCCGCGGCTCTCAAAGTAAAACAGCGTCTCGTCGTCAAGCTCGCCGATCGTCGCGCCGTGGTTACCGACGACGTTCTCCTCCGCGCAGAGAATCAGAGGGACAGTCTTGTTCACGGCGTCCTCGCCGAGCATCAGCACCGTCTCCTTCTCGTTGCCGACGGAGTCGGACGAGCCGTTCTTGAAGTCGATCGTGCCGCGGAAGATCTTCTGCGCCGCGTTCTTCAGCGCGCCGGAGGCGTTGATCTCGCACTCGGTGTGCCTACCGAAGTGGTTCACAACGAGGTTCATGTCGATCGTCTGGCTGCGCTGGCCGAGATAGCCGATGTCGGCCTGAAAGCTGCCGCCGTCCGCGGGCAGGTCGATGAGCGTATCGGCATAGACGTCGCCGCTGCCGGGGAAGACCTGCACGAGCTCGATGCGGCCGCTCTCGGCGCAGGTGCCGGTGATTTTGCTGTAGAGCACGGAGCCGGGCTTCGTGCGCTGCACCTGCACAAGGCGGACGGTCGCGCCTGCGCGGACGGTCAGCTCCGTCTCGACGGCGAGGTTTTCCTCCGCCATGAACGTTTCGAACACGGTCAGGCGGCTGCCGGGCTGCGCCTCGACGGCGATTTTCTTGCGGCTGTATGCGCCCGCGCCCTCGACGGGGATGCGGACGGGCTCCGGCGTGCCGGAGAGAGCGCGCGTCTCCGCGCCGAGGTCGGCGGTCTGCGCTTCGTCCCAGCTGAGCGCCGTCTCGTTGACGCGCAGGAAGTTCCACGTTCGCGAGGGCAGGCGGTTAATGGTTAAGGTATTCATGTGTTCTCCTCCTTTCGGCATCAGCCGATGCTCCCCTTCATCTCGAGCCGGATGAGATTGTTCATCTCCACGGCGTACTCCACGGGCAGCTCCTTGGAGACGTTGTCGGCAAAGCCGCTGACGATCAGCGCGCGGGCGTCCTCCTCGCTCATGCCGCGGCTCATCAGGTAAAAGACGGCCTCGTTGCTGATGCTGCCGATCTTGGCCTCGTGGCCGACGGCGGCGTCGCGCGTGCGGATGTCCATGGCGGGGATCGTATCGGAGCGGGACTCGGAGTCAAGCATCAGCGACTGGCAGGACACAGCGGACTTCGCGCCGCTCGCGCCCTTCTGGACGACAACGCTGCTGCGGAAGGTGCTGATGCCGCCGCTCTTGCTGATGGAGCGGGTGTTCATATAGGAGCTGGTGTTCTTGCCGATGTGGACGACCTTCGCGCCGGTGTCGAGGTTCTGGCCGTGACCGGCAAAGGTCACGCCGGTGAACTCCATGCGGGAATTGTCGCCCTTCAGGACGCTCATCGGATAGAGACATCCGACGTGCGAGCCGAACGAGCCGGAGATCCACTCGATCGTGCCGCCCTCCTCCACGAGGGCGCGCTTCGTGTTGAGGTTATACATGTTCTTCGACCAGTTCTCGATGGTCGAATAGCGCAGCTTCGCGCCCTTCTTGACATAGAGCTCCACGCATCCCGCGTGCAGGTTCGCGACGTTGTACTTCGGCGCGGAGCAGCCCTCGATGAAGTGCAGGCTCGCGCCCTCGTCGACGATGATGAGCGTGTGCTCAAACTGGCCGGCGCCCTTGGCGTTCAGGCGGAAGTACGACTGCAGGGGGATGGACACCTGCACGCCCTTCGGCACATAGACGAACGAGCCGCCGGACCAGACTGCGCCGTGCAGCGCCGCGAACTTGTGATCGTGCGGCGTGACGAGCTTCATGAAGTACTTGCGCACCATGTCGGCGTATTCTCCCGTCAGGGCGCTCTCCATGTCGGTGTAGACAACGCCCTGCGCGGCCACCTCGTCCTTGACGTTGTGGTAGACGAGCTCGGAGTCGTACTGCGCGCCGACGCCCGCGAGGGACTTGCGCTCCGCCTGCGGGATGCCGAGGCGCTCGAACGTGTCCTTGATGTCCTGCGGAACGTGCTTCCAGTCGTTCTGCATCTTCGTGTTGGGCCGGACGTAGGTTGCGATGTGGTCGATGTCGAGACCCTCGATGGAGGGGCCCCAGTCCGGCAGGGGCATCTCGTTGTAAATCTGCAGCGCGTGCAGGCGGAACTCCTGCATCCACGCGGGGTCGCCCTTCTCGTCGGAGAGCTTCTGCACGATGGCGGGCGTCAGGCCCTCCTGCATGCGGTAGGCATCGTGCTCCTCGTCGCGGATGTCGTATACGCTGCGGTCGATATCGTCAATCTGGCTTTTTTCCTTCATAGTATCTCACCCTGGTCACTCAGCCCGGACGCCGCCGAAGCCGTTTTCGTTGATCTCCTCCACCAGCGACGCGTCGCCGTTTTTCACGATGACGCCGCCCTCCATGACGTGCGTCGCGTCGACGTGCAGCGCCTCGAGAATGCGGGTGCTGTGCGTGATGATGAGCAGCGACCCGTGGACGCGCTCTCGGTAGAGCTGAACGCCCTGCGACACGGTACGCACCGCGTCGATGTCCAGACCGGAGTCCGTCTCGTCGAGGATAGCGAGCTTCGGCTCGAGCATCAGCATCTGCAGGATCTCGGCCTTCTTCTTCTCGCCGCCGGAGAAGCCCACGTTCAGGTCGCGCTCGGCATACGACTCGTCCATCGACAGAAGCGCCATCGTCTCGCGCAGCTTCTTCTTGAAGTCCCACAGGCGCAGACGCTGGCCGGTCTTCTGCTCGAGCGCGCTGCGGATAAAGGCGCTCAGCGTCACGCCCGGCACCTCCAGCGGGTTCTGGAACGAGAGGAAGATGCCCTTGTTCGCGCGCTCGTTGACGGGCAGGTCCGTGATGTTCTCGCCGTCAAAGAGAATTTCGCCGCCGGTCACGGTGTAGGCAGGGTTGCCGGTGATGGCATAGCCGAGGGTCGACTTGCCGGTGCCGTTCGGCCCCATGAGCACGTGCGTCTCGTCGCTGCCGACCGTGAGATTCACGCCGTGGAGAATCTCCTTGTCCCCGGCGCTCACATGCAGATTCCTGATTGTAAGAAGTTCCTTCTGTTTCATAGCACTTTATCCTCTTTCCCGCCGCAGGCGCTGCTGCCGCGGCTTTCGTTATTTTCCTGCCCGCGCGGTTCGAGCAGATCGCGGAGCGTGTAGCTGTTGACGTAGGCGTTGATGTGCTCCTCCAGCCCCCGCCAGAACGGGAGCGTGATGCAGGAGCCCGACCGATCGCAGGGCTTGCCGTCCATGGCAAGGCACGAGACGGGCATCAGCTCGCCCTCGGCGGCCTGGAGAATCTCACCGATGGGGTAATCCTCCGCCGGGCGCATCAGCCGGTAGCCGCCGGCCTTGCCGAGCGCGCTCTCGACGAGCCCCGCCTTGGCCAGCGCCGTCATGATGCTCTCCAGATATTTGCGGGAGATGCCCTGCCGCTGGGCGATGTCGCCGAGACGGATGTACGCGCCGTCTCCGCCGTACTGCGCCAGCTCCAGCATAACGCGCAGGGCATAGCGCCCCTTGGAAGATATAATCATGTGTGCCCCTCCTCCGGCAGGCCGGACGTACCGTTTAATTCCTACCTTTTCGGTGGACATTATATTTTAAATCCCCTATAATGTCAATAGGAATTAAGAGATTTTTATTATGGAGCTGGTTTGCGGGGGTTCAGGGCGGGCGGTGGGTGGTTTTTGGGGGGATCGGGCGGAGGCATGAACCTGCCGATTCAATTAATTGCCCATCCCCCGCCAGACCGAAAAAAAGACGGAGCTAACCAGCTCCGTCTCTCCTATATAAAACCAAACATTTCTCAGAACACCAACTGCACCAGCAGCATATACACCAGCGTCCCGCCGCCAATGCTCAGCAGCGTGCTCTTCTTCCACCTGTGCAGCACATAAATCGCCGCGATGGCGATGGCCTCGGGCAGGCCGTGTGTTGCGCTCACCGGTGCGTCCTTCAGACCGTATACCACCAGTAATCCGATCACTGCCGTCGGCAGTACCGTTCCGAGGTACTGCACGAACTTCGGCGGCGTCTTCCCCTGCGGGAAGATGAGAAACGGCAGGAACCGCGTGACCATCGTACCGAGCACGACCACGCCGATCATGATAATCTGCTGCGTCAGGGTCATGCCTGCTCCCCCCTCTCCAGCCGGCTGCGCCCGAGCGTGAAGCTCAGCACGATCAATGCCATCGCCGGGATAATGAAGCTCTGCCCGCCGAAGGCCAGCAGACACGCCGCCGAGCAGCCGACGCCGATGAGCGCGGGCCTGTGATCCTTCGCCTTTTCCCACTGGTCGAGGAACATCACGACGAACAGCGCCGTCATGATAAACTCGATGCCCTCGGTGTTGAAATGCAGCACCGAGCCGAGCAGGGCGCCGAGCGTCGCGCCGCTCACCCAGTAGATCTGGTTGAGCAGCGTTACAAAGAACATAAACCACCCGCGGTCGACGCCCTCCGGCGGCGTGACGGTGCAGTTGATGGAAAACGACTCATCGCACATGCCGTAGATCAGGTACAGCCGCTTCCAGCCGAGCCCCTCATACTTCTGCAGCATGGAGATGCCGTAAAACAGGTGGCGCGCGTTGACCATCAGCGTCAGCAAAAACGCGTACAGCGGCCGGAACGCCGACAGCAGCAGGTTCACCGTCACAAACTCCATCGACCCCGCGTAGATGAGCGCGCTCATCGCCATCGGGTACCACACGGAAAAGCCCTTGCTGCGCATGAGCAGTCCGTAGGACGCGCCGATCAGCAAAAACCCCACACAAATCGGCAGCGTATACGGAAGCGCTGCCCTGAAAGCCTTCTTTTTCATAATTTTCTGTCTCTCCGAATAACCGACGTTTTCCTCCGGCGGATAAAAACAGACCCCCGGTACTGCAGGTGCAGTACCGGGGGCCGCACATGTACACAAAAACCGCGCTTCTGTCTTACAGATAGTGGCGCAGGCCCTCGGTGGCCATATCCTCTGAGGCGCTGATGGTGACGGTGAACTTCACGGAATTCTTCTCGCTGAAGCGGTCAAGCCAGACGAGGAACTCCTCCACGTCCTTGAGCTCGCTGCCGGCGATCTTGCCGAGGTTGTCCACAAAAACATGCGAGATATCGTAATTGCCCGCATACAGGCCGCTGACAAAGCCGCGCAGGCATGCATAAGAATCAATTCCATACTCGCTCGCGTTGATGAGGCGGGCGTTGTAGCTGATGTCATAGGTCATGTCGGCGCTGGGCTCGATGCACACGACGCTGCCGCTCTCAGACTCCACCGCAGCGTGAACCAGCTCGATCAGCTGCTTGGTCTTTCCGGCGCCGTTGGCTCCCATAATCAATCTAACCATAAGATATCACTCCTTTGAAAAAATGGGGTACTGCTTAGTTCCCCTTTTAAGATACCATATATCGCAAGAAATGGCAATGGAGAAAAAACAATCTCTTTTTTGTATAAAAGGGCCAACTCACCGGCCGAGCTTCTCGAGCAGGCTCCGCCCCAGCTCCTCATAGCCGGGCTTGCCGAGCAGGGCGAACATGTTCTTCTTATAGGCCTCGACGCCCGGCTGGTCAAACGGGTTCACGTCCAGCAGATACCCCGACAGGCCGCAGGCGTACTCGAAGAAGTAAATCATCTCGCCGAGCGTGAAGGCGTTTCTGCGCCCGACCTGCACCGTGATGTTCGGCACGCCGCCCTCGACGTGCGCGATGAGCGTCCCGTCCATCGCCTGCTCGCGGATGAAGTCCATCGTCTTGCCTGCGAGGAAGTTCAGCCCGTCGCCATTTCCGTCGTCATAGGGGACGGGGTTTTCGTGCGCGGACGGGCCGAAGCGCACGACCGTCTCAAACAGGTGCCGCTCGCCCTGCTGGATATACTGCCCCATGGAGTGCAGGTCCGCCGTGAACTCGACGCTCGCCGGGAAGAGGCCCTTGCCCTCCTTGCCCTCGGACTCGCCGTAGAGCTGCTTCCACCACTCGGCCATGAAGCGGAACGACGGCTCGAACGAGGCGAGCAGCTCGATCTTCTTCCCGTCCTGATAGAGCTCATAGCGCGCCGCGGCATACTGCCATGCGGGGTTCACCGCGATGTCGTCCGCGCGGCAGACCTCCATCATCGACTGCGCGCCCGCCATCAGCTCACCGATGTTGATTCCCGCGACGGCGATCGGCAGCAGCCCCACCGCCGTCAGCACGCTGTAGCGCCCGCCGATGTCGTCTGGCACGACGAACGTCTCATAGCCGTTTGCGTCCGCGAGGGACTTGAGCGCGCCCTTGTGCCGGTCGGTCGTGGCGTAGATGCGCGCGGCGGCGCCCTCCTTGCCGTACCGCTCCTCAAGCAGGCGGCGGAAGAACCGGAACGCCACGGCCGGCTCGGTCGTCGTGCCGGACTTCGAGATCACGTTCACGGAGAAGTCCACGCCGTCGAGCAGCTCCATCGTCTCGCTCAGCTGGTCGGAGGAGAGACCGTTGCCGATGAAATAGATGTTGGGGGTATCCTTCTTTTTCAGGTTGTAGTTCGGCGAGCACAGGCACTCGATCACGCCGCGCGCGCCGAGATACGACCCGCCGATGCCGATGACGACGAGCGCCTGCGAGTCGCTCCGGATCTTCTGCGCCGCCTGCTCAATGCGCGCGAACTCCGCGCGGTCATAGCTCTCCGGCAGGTGCACCCAGCCCGTGAACTCACCGCCGACGCCGTTGCCCTTCTGCAGATGGCCATGGACGATGTGCAGCCGCGGGGCCAGCTCCATCTCATATGGCACGGAGACAAACTGCTGCAGCTTCGACAGATCAATCTGAATCATATGTATACCTCCTGTTATCCGTTGCTTTTCCTATGGGATCATTTTACCGCCCCGCGCGGGAAAAAACAACCCCAATTCCTCACCCGGCCAAAAACGCGCACCGCAGCAGCCGCGTGAGCATCCCGCCCCAGCTGAGCTTTTCCACGGCCTGCTCCGCCTGCAGCGGCAGCTCAAGCAGCACCTCGTCCCCCGCGCGGACGGTGAGCGTGCCGAGCGCCTGCCCGGCGGCGACGGGCGCCTCCACCTCCGCCGGGAGCTCCACGCTCTGCGTGAGCTGGCCTGCCTTCGTCTTCTCCACGAGCAACGTGCTCCCCGACGGGAGCACCGGCTGCACCGCGTCCTCCGCCCCGAGCCGCACCGGCACCGGTGCAAGCGGCTCCTGCGGCGCAATCTCCGCGAGCGCATAGGTCGAAAAGCCGTAGTTCAGGAGTGTCTTGGCGTCGGTATTGCGCTTATCGGCGGTCTGCCCCTTCATGATGACGGCAATGAGCTCCATCCCGTCCCGCTCCGCCGTCGCGCTGATGCAGAAGCCCGCCGCGTCGGTCGACCCGGTCTTGAGCCCCGTCGCCCCGTCATAGAAGCGGATGAGCTTATTCGTGTTCGAGAGCTGGAACGACCCGCCGCGCAGTGTATCCATCCAGATCGTCGTGAAGCGCCGGATGTCCGGGTGGTGCAGGATCAGCTCCCGGCTCATGAGGGCGATGTCCCACGCGCTCGTCACATGCCCCTCCGCGGGCAGACCCGTGCAGTTGACAAAGTGCGTGTCGTTCATCCCCAGCTGCTTGGCGCGGGCGTTCATCTGCTCGACGAACAGCTCCGTCACGCCCGCGATGTGCTCGGCCATCGCGACGGACGCGTCGTTTCCGCTCGCGACGCAGATCGCCTTGAACAGATCCTCCACCGTGATCTGCTCGCCCTCCGACAAAAACACCTGGCTGCCGCCCATCGACGCGGCGTAGGCGCTCACGGTCACGGTGTCGTCATAGCGGATGCGCCCCTTGTCGAGCGCCTCCATCGCCAGCAGGAGCGTCATCACCTTCGTCACGCTCGCCGGCTCGAGCTGCTCGTGCTCATTTTTTGCGTAGAGCACCTGTCCCGTCGTCTTCTCCATCAGCAGCGCCGCCTGCGCCTCGACCGGCAGCTCCACCGCCCAGCTCCGCGCGGGGAAAAGCACCGCTGCCAGAACCGCCGCCGTGAGGAACGCCGCCCATCGTTTTTTCATGCGCCCGCCTCCCTTCTTCTCCCCACTGTATGCCCCGGGAAGCGGAAACATGCCGCCGGTCGTCTGTAAAATTTTCCCAACCGTTGATCATGTTAAGTATTTGTAAATTTATAGTATTTTGTCTAAATCCAATAATAATTTGCAGCATGAGATAAAAATTGCATCAAAATTTGAACAACTTGTTAAAAAACCGCCTTTTGAAAGGTATGCTTGAAAAACAAAAAGTCGTCTGTTATGATATATGTATCTGCTTATACACAGCGCACCACCGGGGTATGCTAACCCGGATGGATGCATTGTCAGAACGAAAGGCGGTGACACGCAATGTATATGGAGACAGTCAACGAGCTGCGCGCGGCAGAGGAGCAGCTCGCAGGCGAAAAGGCTGCCGTCCGCACCGAGGTACAGCACCTGCTTGAAAAGACCCGTCAGGACGGACAGGCCCTGCTCGAGCAGACGAAGCAGGAGCAGCGGCGGCTCGACCGCGAGCGGCAGGAGCAGACGAAGCATGAGGCCGCGCGCCGGCGTGAGCAGACGCTCAAGGACGCGCAGGCTGCGTGCGATGCGCTCCGCTCCAGCGCCCGCTTGAGCGAAGCGGCCGCGGAAATTGTCAGAAGGGTGGTGGAAAGATAGCATGGCCATCGCAAAAATGAAGCGTCTCGAGCTCGTCGCCCTGCAGAGCGACCGCGAGACGCTGATGGAGGCGCTGCTGCGCCTGGGCTGCGTCGAGATCCGCGAGCCAGAGGAGCAGCCGGAGCTGCTGCACCGGCAGAGCTCGTCTCTCGCCGAGCGGCAGAGCGACCTGCGGCGGCTCACGGCGGCGCTCGACGCGCTCAGCCGCGCCGCACCGGAGAAGACGCCCCTGCTCGCCGCAAGGCCGCAGATCTCCGAAAAGGCCTTCCTCGACGAGAAGGACCTGCCCGCCATGCTCGCCCTCGCCGACGAGATCACCGGCCGTCTGCGCCGCATCAGCCAGCTGGAGTCGCGCATGACGCGCCTGACCTCCGACGAAGCGGCGCTGCGCCCGTGGCAGGCGCTGGACATCCCGCTCGAGCTCGAGTACACCGGCCCGGTGGCCTTCATCACCGGAACGCTCCCGCCCACGGCGGATGAAGCGCAGGTGGAGGGGACGCTCGCCGAGCAGGCGCCCGAGTCGCAGGTGTTCTGGCTCTCCGCCGGGCGCGAGCAGAAGTGCCTTCTGCTCATGACGCACCGCGCCGCGCAGGCCGCCGCGCTCGAGACGCTGCGCTCGTTCGGCTTCTCGACCGGGCAGCTCAAGGGCTACAGCGGCACCGTGCAGGAAAACCTCCGGCGCATCGAGGGTGAGATCAATGACACGCGTCAGGCGCGCCGCGAGGAGAGCGAAGCGCTCGAAGCGCTCGGCGCAAGGCGCGGCGAGCTGCGCCTTGCCTGCGACCGGATGGCGCTGGAGCTCTCGCGGCAGGAGGCCGCCGAAAAGCTTCTCACGGACGGGAATATTTTCTGTCTGGTGGGCTGGTATCCGCTCAAGGCGGAGAAAAAGCTCACGACCCTGCTGGGGCGGTTTGACTGCGCATATGAGCTGGCCGAGCCGCAGCCGGAGGAGTATCCGGACGTCCCCGTCAAGCTCGAGAGCAATCGCTTCACCCGCTCCATGAACTGCATCACGGAGCAGTATTCCCTCCCTGCCTACGACGGCGTGGATCCCAACCCGTTCATGGCGCCGTTTTTCATCCTGTTCTTCGGCCTGATGATGGCCGACATGGCCTATGGCCTGCTGATGATCTTCGGCTCGCTGCTGTTTCTGCGCAAGAAGCGCCCCGCCGACCCGAGCTTCATGGAGATGATCTTCTGGTGCGGCATCGCGACGTTTCTCTTCGGCGCGCTGACCGGCGGCTTCTTCGGGGACTTTATCCCGCAGCTGTGCAGGCTCATCAACCCCGCAAGCACCTTTGACCTCCCCGCGCTGTTCTCGCCGCTCAACGACACGATGGCCATCATGGTCGGCTCGCTCGTTCTCGGCGCCATCCAGATTTTCACCGGCATGACCATCAGCGTCGTCAAAAAGACGCGCGACGGCCACTTCGCCGACGCGCTCTGGTGCGAGATCACGTGGTGGATCATCCTCGCCGGTCTCGCGATGGCGATCTTCAAGGTCAGCTCTGTCGCGGGCGTCCCGATCGTGCTCGTGATCGGCATTCTGATGCTGGCCTACGGCTCCGGGCGCGGCAAGAAGGGCTTCGGCAAGGTGACGGGCTTCGTCGCCGCGGTGTATAACGGCGTCACGGGCTTTTTCAGCGACATCATGTCCTATATCCGCCTGATGGCGCTGATGCTCTCGGGCGCGGTGCTGGCGCAGGTGTTCAACAAGCTCGGCGCGACGACGGGCAGCATCGTCTTTTTCATCGTGATCTCCCTCGTCGGCAACACGCTGAACCTCGCGCTGAACCTGCTGGGCTGCTATGTCCACGATATGCGTCTGCAGTTTCTTGAATTCTTCGGACGTTTTTATAAGGAGGGCGGAAAAGCCTACCGCCCCCTGTGCGTACAATCGAAATATGTTGAAATTATGAAGGAGGATACAGAAAAATGAGTGCTTTTCTTGAGGCGATTGGCGGGGTCGGTTTCGCGATCCTGGGCGCGGCTCTGACCGCGGGTCTGTGCTGCGTGGGTTCTGCTAAGGGTACCGGTATGGTCGGTGAGGCCGCTGCGGGTCTTGTCAGTGAGGATCCCGACAAGTCCACCAAGTGCCTGATTCTGCAGGTGCTGCCCGGTACGCAGGGCCTGTACGGCTTTGTGGCGCTGTTCATCGTGCTCGGTCAGGTCGGCGTTCTGAGCGGCCAGACCGTGGATCTCACCCTCTCTCAGGGCCTGGCGTTCTTCGCCGCCTGCATCCCCACCGCCATCGGCGGCTGGCTCTCCGCGAAGTTCCAGGGCCGCGTCGCCGCCGCGTCGATCAACATCGTTGCCAAGCGGCCGGAGGCGTCCACCAAGGGTATCATTTTCTGCTGCATCGTTGAGTTCTATGCCATCTTGTCCCTCGTCGCGACGATCATGATCTCCATCAACGTCCTGAAATAAGGCGGAGGGCAGAACATGAACGGAATCGACAGAATCCGGGACCGCATGGAGCGCGACGCCCGCGCCGAACGCGACACCATCCGCGCCGAGGGTGAGCAGCAGGCCGCGGCGCTTGCCGCGCAGTACCGCGCGCAGGCGGAGGAGCTCGCGAAGCAGGCCGCGGCCAGGCGCGAGCAGACGGCGGCCGAGAGCCTACGTCAGGCGGACTCCGCCGACCAGCTCGAGCGGCGGCAGTGCCTGCTCGCCGAGCGGCAGAGGTGCATTGACCTCGCCTTTGAGCAGGCCGCGTCTCAGCTGCGCACGCTCCCGCAGGAACAGTATGTGCAGGTGCTCGCGCACATCGCCGCCGAGACGGGCACGGGCAGCGAGGAGCTGATCTTCTCCCCCGCCGACCGCGAGGCCGTCGGCGCGCAGGTCACCGAGCGAGCCAGCGCCTTAAAGCCCGGCGCGGCCTTCCGCCTGAGCGCCGAGACGCGCGAGACGGGCGGCGGCGTGGTGCTCAAGGCGGGCGACATCGAGTATAACTGCACCTTCCCCGCCCAGCTGCGCGCCCTGCGTCAGAGCATGGCCGCCGAGACGGCGTCCGTGCTGTTTGAAAACTAAGGGGGTGTCCCTTTGGCTAAGAAATACCGTGACACGGATTACCTGTGCCTGTCGGCGCAGATCCGTTCGCGTGAAAACGCGCTCCTGCGCCGCAGCCAGCTCGACCGCATGCTCGAGTCGGGTGACGCGAAACAGGCCGCGCGTATCCTCGCCGAACAGGGCTGGGAGTCGTTCGACCCTACGCAGCCCGGCGCGCTCGACGCGGCGATCCTCACCCAGCGCGAGGCGCTCTACCGCGAGCTGAGCGGCCAGCTGCCGGACGACGCGGTGCTCGCCGTCTTTCGGCTGAAGTATGACTGTCACAACATCAAAACGCTCATCAAGGCGCGCGGGGCGGACGTCTCCGCCCTGCTGCTCGACGCCGGGACGATCCCGGCGCAGGAGCTGGCGCAGCGTCGGCGCGAGTCGGAGGGCTGGGCGTTCCTGCCCGCCCCGATGGCGCATGCCGCGCTTGATGCCGAGCGCGTCCTCGCCGAGACGGGCGACGCGCGGCGCAGCGACCGGCTCGTCGACGCGGCGTGCTGTGCCCGCCAGCTGGAGCTGGCGCAGGCGAGCGGCTGCCAGATTCTTGCGGACTATG
>ENA-UONQ01000398-UONQ01000398.1-human-gut-metagenome-genome-assembly--contig:-CS26-NODE-398-length-58437-cov-26.249752_pt1 | contig 58437 bp, 49 predicted proteins | sample MGYA00242460_ERZ724007 | MGnify/ENA metagenome assembly ERZ724007
CAGAGGGGCAAAGGCGGCAGGCGTGAAGCGTATCCGCATTCACGATCTCCGTCACAGCCACATTTCACTCTTGATTGATATGGGCTTTTCTGCGGTGGCGATTGCTGACCGAGTTGGTCACGAAAGTATTGATATTACTTATCAGTACGCACACCTCTTTCCGTCAAAGCAGATTGAGATGGCAGAAAAATTAGATGATTTAGGGAAAGGAGATTTTGAAAATGTCAGCTAAGAACAGAGATAACAAAAATCGTTGGAGGAATATCACAGTAGGGTTTCGAGTATCGCCCGAAGAAAACGAACTCATTAACAGAGCTGTAGCTCTATCAGGATTGCCAAAACAGGAGTATTGTTACCGCCGTTGCTTAAATCAGGATGTGGTGGTACAGGGCAATCCGAGAGTGTATAAGGCGTTGAAAACGGAATTTGCCACAGTCCTTGCGGAACTGAAAAGGATTGAAGCAGGAAAAGGTGTGGATGATGAACTGCTGAGTGTAATAGAACTGATTTCCATTATTCTCGGCGGTTTGAAAGGAGAGGATGCGAATGGAGAATAAAAAAGAAATGACTATTCCAAATGTATCTGCGGCAACAGATGCGGAACAGTCACTTTCCAAATGTACTGACAATAGTATAGTCAATCAGGATACGGATTTCAAGGGGTACGAGCAATCTTTTGAAGAAATGCAAAGGGAAATACTCAGACAGTTAGACCCTTCCTATCTGAAAACAGTATCAATGACAACGCTGTATGATACGGTGTTTGAGGTTCAGACACCACTTATCGACGGTCTGCTCCAAAGGGGAACTTACCTTTTCGTAGGTTCCCCGAAAGTGGGAAAGAGCTTTATGATGGCACAGCTTGCCTATCATATCAGCACAGGCACACCGCTTTGGGAGTATAAGGTGCGTAAGGCAACGGTGCTTTATTTTGCCCTTGAAGATGATTACCCACGTTTGCAGAAGCGATTGTTTCAGATGTTCGGTGCAAAGGAGACAGGCAATCTGTATTTCGCAACGGAATGTAAAACGGTCAATGGCGGACTGGAAGAACAGATAAGAGGGTTTATGAGGGAACACCCAGACACAGGCTTGATTATCATAGACACCTTAAAGCGTGTGCGTGAAGCAGGCGGAGCAGATTACAGCTACGCAAGTGATTATGATGTTGTGGCAAGGCTGAAAGCGTTGGCAGACAGTTACAAGGTTTCAATGCTTATTGTTCATCATACACGCAAACAAAAATCGGAAGATATATTCGATATGATTTCAGGCACGAATGGTCTGATGGGTGCGGCAGACGGTGCATTTGTTCTCAGTAAGGACAAGCGTACTTCCAACAATGCCACACTTGATGTTGCTGGCAGAGACCAGCAGGATATGAAAATCCATCTTGTAAGGGACAGCGAGCGATTGGTGTGGAACTTTGCAAAATCGGAAACGGAGATGTGGAAAGAACCGCCCGAACCTCTGCTTGAGAAGATAGCGGATACGCTCTTTTCGGAAAGTGACAGATGGGAAGGAACTGCTTCGGAACTTTGCGAAAGGCTTGCGGTGGATATAAAGCCGAATGTACTTTCTTTAAGGCTCAGTATCAACGCAAGCAGGCTGTTTCGTGATTACGGTATCCGTTATCAGAACAGCCGCACACACGACGGAAGAAAGGTTTCACTTTGGAAAGAAACCGAGCAGACGGCGTGACAAACGGTGTCAAAGGTGTCAATGTTTTTGAGAGCAGCACGCTGTGAAAAACATTGTCACCATCGTCACACTTTGACACCGGATAAAGTTTAGGGGAGTGTGCAGAGAGTGCCTTTTCAAAGGCGGCTCTTTGGTCTCGCCTGCTGGCTCGGTCGGTTCGCAGGCGTGTGTGCCACCGGCACACGCTCACCCCTCGGAGAGCCTTCGGAGAACGCAAAACCTGTTTACAGGTCGCATTTTTGATGGGTGTACCCGTCAAAAGTGCTTTTGCGTTACTTTTGACAAAAGTAACAAAACCTGAGAATGTTGAAATTTACAGATGGGAGATGAAAAAATGCAGAGAACGATAAGTGCAATGGTCGGTAAAGGCTCGGTCAATCACAATAGCCGAAAGTTCCGAGCAGAAAATGTAGACGGAACTCGTACTCATCTCAATATCGACTACTGCAATGAAAATATAAAGACAGTTTATCACGAATTGTTTGATGAAGCATTGGAAAGATACAATGCCAAGCAGATAAGGTCAGACCGAAAGATAAAAGATTATTATGAAAAAATCCGAAGTTCCAAGCAGGAAAAACCGTTCCACGAAATCATTTTACAGGTGGGCGGTAAGGGAAATATGAACGCCGATACGGAAAACGGAGAACTGGCAAAGCAGATTTTAGATGAATACTATCAGGGTTTTCAGGAGCGAAATCCACAGCTTCGGGTGTTCTCGGCTCATCTGCATATGGATGAAGCTACACCACATCTGCACATAGATTTTGTACCTTTTACCACAGGCAGCAAGCGTGGACTTGATACAAGAGTGTCACTAAAGCAGGCTCTTGCAACGCAAGGTTTTAAGGGCGGCAGTCGTGGCGATACGGAGTGGTCGCAATGGATACAGTCCGAAAAAGAACAGCTTGCGGCGGTGATGGAACGTTATGGGATTGAGTGGGAACATTTAGGCACACACGAAAAACATCTTTCTGTTTTGGATTATAAAAAGCAGGAAAGAGAAAAAGAAGTGGCGGCATTAGGTGCGAAAATCGAGCAGAAACAGATTGAATTTGATGTGTTGTCGGAACGAGTATTGAACTATGATAAGGCAAAAGACGAGCTGTCAAATCTTGAAATAGAGCTTGATACTGCACCGAAATATCAGTTGCCAGAACCAGAGAAATTTATGACTGCAAAGGCATATAAAACCAAAATGGCAGAGCCGGTTGTAAGGAAATTGAAGCAACTTGTCAAAACGGTGCTTGCCCGCTGCTTTGAGGGGTGGGACAACTATCATAGGCTGAATACAGCGAATGCACAGTTATACCGCACCAATCAGCGTTTGGAGAAAGTCAATGAAAGATTGACCGAAGAAAACAAAATCCTAAAAGCAGAAAATAAAGATTACAGCCTGCTCCGTAAGGTTTTTGGTCGCAAACAGATAGATGATTTGTTGGAGCAGGCAAGAACAGTTAAAGGTCGCAAGCGTGATAATACACGATCACGATAGACAAAAATCACAGGAGGAAAAGGAAAATGACAAAGACAATTTTTGAAGAAATGGGCGGAACTTATAGACAGGTGGGTGATTATTTATTGCCGAACATCACAGTACCAGCCGAAGAAGAAATAGAGCCGATTGGTTTATGGGGGAAACGACATGCAAGGCATTTAAAGGAACACTATAAAGTGTTATATATGAACCTGCTGACAAGCGGAAAGCTGCATAGTTATCTTGCAGAAGTCGATAAGCAAGCAGAGGATATGTTTCTTCGACTGGTAAAGGAATATGCCGACAGACAAGATGTGACGGAACAATTAAAGAAAGATAATCCCTACGAATGGATTGGAAGAATGAATAATATTCAGGCTTGTGTGAGGGAAGTTGTAGGAACGGAGTTGATTTACACATAAGCGTTTTACGGTATGGTGCTCCTGCGTTTGCTGGAGTGCTGTGGTTGTGGTTGTAAAGAGGTTGTGAAAGATTGAATTTCGTAATGGTTGGATGTATAATTAGGAAGTGAAAATTTTAATTTGCACTTCCATAAGGTGAAATGTATTGACACAAAAAATACAGTATGATAGTATTGCCATTAGAAGAAAGAAAGGCACATTTTGTGTAAGGTGAGGAAATGATTAATAGATAATTTGATTTAAGTAAGACACATATAGTTATTGAGCCTGTAGAGAATAGGTTTGTTTTGTGTACGCTTAAGTTGGATTATCGCAAGAGGCATTTCCTTTGTTTTCCTTTTGGAAAAGAAATAAGGGTCTATTTAGCGAGTCTATTTTTGCGTATGCAAAAAAGACTCGTTTTTGTGTGTTCAAAATAATAATTGGCTCAGACTTCGAAAAGGAGAAACTTTAATGTTGCAGATAAAAAAATTAAATTTAACACATAAAAAAGACCTGAGAATAATTCTTAATGATTTCAACCTTGTGCTAAATGATGGAGATAAGGCAGTTATTATTGGAGAAGAGGGAAATGGGAAATCGACATTAATGAAGTGGATATACAATCCGTCGCTTGTAGAAAACTATATAGAAGCAGATGGGGAAAGGATAATGGGACACGAACGTCTTGGTTATCTTCCGCAGGAGATGCTCGATGAAGATAAGGAAAAAACAATATACGAATATTTTTCTGAAGAGGAAATATTCTGGGAGAAAACGCCTAAAGAATTGTCTGTTATTGCGGGAAAATTTGGAATGAAAAATGATTTTTTCTACAGTAACCAGACAATGGGTAGTCTTTCAGGAGGCGAAAAAGTCAAGACACAACTTATGAGGCTTTTCATTCGCGATGTTTCTGTGCTGTTGTTGGACGAACCTTCCAATGACATCGACATTGCGACGCTTACATTACTGGAAAAAATCATAAATGACTGGAAGCACATTGTGCTTTTTATTTCACACGATGAAACGCTGATAGAGCGTACTGCCAACATGGTGATACATATCGAGCAGATTATACGAAAAACAAAGGCGAGATATACCGTGGCAAAGCTTCCCTATAGACGCTATGTGGAAGAACGGCTTCATAAATTTGAAATCCAAAAACAGCGGGCACTGAGTGACCGTAGGGAGAAAAAGATTCGCGATGAAAAATATCAAAGAGTTATGCAGAGTGTACAAGGTGCATTAAGAAGTTGTACCAGACAAGCACCGTCTGTTGCCAAAAACTTAAAGGACAAAATGCATACGGTTAAGGCAATGGAACGAAGATTTGAAAAAGAAGATGAAAATATGACTCAGATGCCGGAACAGGAAGAAGCAATCTTTGTCAAATTAGGGGATGAAAACTCACACATTCCCGCAGGAAAAACGGTCATAGAATATGAACTTTCAAAGCTTGTGACTCCGGATGGCAAAAGAATTTTAGCAGAAGGAATTCATTTAAAAATAAAAGGTTCAGAAAAAATCTGTATGATAGGAGCCAACGGGGCAGGAAAAACGACTCTTCTAAAAAAGATAGCGGAAGAACTCCTAAATCGGAATGACATTAAAGCAGAATATATGCCTCAAACTTATGAAGACCTGCTGGATTTGGATGTTACACCGGTTGATTACCTTGATAAAACAGGAGATAAAGAAGAGCGTACAAGAATTAGAACATACCTTGGTTCACTTAAATACACACCAGATGAAATGGAGCATCCGATTCGGGAGTTATCAGGCGGACAAAAGGCGAAAGTGCTTCTCTTGAGGATGAGCTTAAGTGGTGCAAATGTTCTTATTCTGGATGAACCGACAAGAAATTTTTCACCATTGTCCGGTCCGGTAATAAGAAAAATGCTCCGAGAATTTCCGGGGGCTGTCATTAGCATTTCTCACGATAGAAAGTATATTGAAGAGGTGTGCGATAAAATATATCAGCTAAATCCTAATGGATTACAGCTAATTGGTGATTGATAACAAAAAGGATGAAAGACTGACAAATTTCAGGCTTTTAGTGAGTTGGAAAGCATACAAAGATTTGAATTTGGAGGATAGATTATGGTACGTACAGAAGATGCATGTGAAATTATAAAATATGCTTTGCAAAACGAAATTAAAGTATATTTAGATGGCGGATGGGGTGTTGATGCACTTCTTAAAAGAGAATCAAGAATACACAATGATATTGATTTGTTTGTTGAACTGAAACATTATCATGATTATATTTATGTGATTAAGCAGCATGGATTTGAGGAAGTAAATACTGATTATACAACGGATGGTCATACTGTCTGGAAAGATGATAAACAAAGAATCATTGATTTACATTGTTTTGAATTTACAGATGACGGAATTGTTTATGAGGGAGATATATTTCCATCAAAAACTTTTTCCGGTATTGGAAAAGTTGGAGATATAACTGTTTCTTGTATTGAACCATTGAGTCAGGTAATGCTTCATTTGGGATATGAACACGATAAAAATGATGTGCATGATGTGATGCTGTTGTGTGAAACATTTCAAATAGCAATACCAGATGAATATAAGGAAAAGTAAAATTTCAGTTTTGTGTTGAATCTCTAAGCAAAATAGCTTATAATTTGACATGCTACATATAGTTATTATCCACAGTTATCGAGTAGGTGTTATCAATGCCGATAACAAAATGATAACATTAGCTCGTATAGGCAGGATAATATGGATATATCAAATAATCAAAAGAACGAGAAACATTACAGAGAATAATTCCTAAACAAAAAGCGTTAGTCTTTGTAGAATTCGAATAATATATTAGAGCCAAGAAATGCCTATTTTGCGGGCTTTCTTGGCTCTCTATGTCTAGTGACAATCAAATGACAATAATTTTGAAATTCTTCATCCGACATACGTTCATTTGAACGATGTTCAAACAGGAATTTTAGATATTATCCATTGCTCTTTTCTCCACGTCGCCGGCAGGATTAGAAACCGAATCTACAATAATCTTAATAATCCCATATTTCCAACGCCGTATAAGCGTGACTGTAATGATACCCTAATTTTTCTGCCAGTGCGGCGGATGCTTTGTTATGTGCATCCCAACTGGGATATAAGTTCCGCTTTAAGCATTCTAAGATCAGTTTTGCGGCGCATATGCAGGCAAAGCCGTTTCTCCGGTATTCTTTTCGTGTGTCAATTTCGATTTCGATGCCGTTTTGATATCTGGAGTAGGATGAAGCACCGGATATGATCAGCCCGTCTTTGGATATTACAACGCCTATTCCGAGACGGCGGTATTTTTCGTAAGTTGAAAATTGTGATACGAGATCTTTGCTCCATGCTTCTGATTTGCATAATTTGTAAAAGTGCGAGTCGATCATGGAAAGTGTATATTGTTTTGGCAGGGAAGCGACGATTTTTTCTAAATGATGTTTATTGAAAATAGGAGGTTCCTTTTTTGTTGCGTAGCGAGAAATTATTTTTGCTTTTTTACCGTAAAATTGAGTGAGCATGTTTTCCCAAAGTTTATTTTGAGGAACGGCGATCATAAAGTTTTGAGTACAGTGGGGCGGTCTATAAGCGATCAGTTCCGGGCATGGTTCGCCTGCGAAAAAGGTGAAATCCCCGATCACGGCCATAGCCGCAGTAGGGGCGGTGAGGTCGTTTGCATATATTTTCCCCATGATTCCCTGCAGGCATGACCAGATAAGGGTTTCTTCCCAGTGTCCAAATAAAGGTGAAATTTTGTTTGTGTCTTTTATTTCGTATATCATTGTTTCCTCTTGTTTCTCATTATTATAAGGAGCGGATCATTATAAGGTGTGGGCAGACTGTCAGGTGGAACAGTGGTATTAGGAGCTGTTTGCTGGAACGGTGGCTTTTCACAATACTGAAATGTGTCGTTTAGTGCTTCCGGTAATTATGTAGTGGCAGGTTTGAGTATAGTTTAATATGTTTGGTGTAAATAAGCAAACAGGAACGGAGGAAGAGAGTTCTTTTCCTTGAATTTCCTCAGACAGTATACTACAATTTAAAAAGAAGATCTGCTGCTGTGTTATATGACGGCAGAGAGTGCAGGAGTGTATGACATGAGAGATTTTGAGCAAAGTATTATAATAAATGAAAAAATAAAGCTTGAAGAAAGATTCGAGTTCCGAACTATATTCTCTGAGGAAGCTGTGCAGGCTGCGTCTGTCGAAAGAGTATGTTTCCCTCCTAACGAGGCGTGTACCGAAGAGATGATGAAGCAGCGGGCTCTTAAGATTCGGGAATTGTTTTTTGTGGCGGTTGACAGAAAAAGCGGTGAAGTGGCAGGTTTTTTGAATGGTCTGGCAACGGACGGGGATTGTTTGAAAGATGAATTTTTCAAGAATGCAGACTTGCATGATCCGACAGGTGATAACGTGATGATACTCGGTCTTGCAGTTTTGCCGAAGTACCGGGGAATCGGAGTGGCATCAGAACTGATGCGGCGGTATTCCGGGATACAAAGGCAGCAGGGGAGATGTGCGTTGATCCTGACATGTCTTGACGCAAAAGTCGAGATGTACAAAAAGATGGGCTTTGAAGATGAAGGGATATCGGATTCATCTTGGGGCGGAGAACAATGGCATCAAATGCGGAAGGGATTATAAAATAAATGAATTAAAATGGTAACAGTTCAGCCCGCGCTATTCGTAAAACCGCACTGTGTGCTTATCGTGGCTGATGCCACTGTTTTACTCATAGACGGACGCTGTATGGCTGAACTATTTACCTAAAATGCGGAAAATACCGCAAAATCAGATCGGGGAGATAAAATGTATATTGCAGATTTTCATATCCATTCCCGCTATTCTTATGCGACGAGCAAGACATGTACGCTGGAATATCTTGATTTATGGGCAAGGAGAAAAGGAATTCATATTGTTGGGACAGGTGATTTTACACATCCGGCATGGCGGGCGGAGTTAAAAGAAAAGCTGGCTCCTGCGGAAGATGGATTATATATATTGAAAGAAGAATACAGACTTTATGATGAAGCGGACGGGAAAAAAATCGACGCATACGGGCGTGGACAAAAAGAGATGATTCCGCGTTTTATTATAAGTGGGGAAATCAGTTCGGTGTATAAAAAAGAAGGACGTTCCCGGAAGGTGCACAGTCTACTTCTCCTTCCGGATTTTGAGGCGGCAGAGCGGATCGCGGATCGTCTTTCACAGATTGGAAATATCTGTTCGGACGGTCGGCCGACACTTCGGCTTGACTGTCGGGACCTTCTTGAACTGGCGCTTGACGAGTGTGGGAATTCGATTTATATTCCGGCTCATATATGGACGCCGCATTTTTCGGTATTCGGAGAGTTTTCGGGATTTGAAACGCCCGATGAGTGTTTCGGCGATATGACTTCCTATGTATATGCTATGGAGACGGGACTTTCGTCAGATCCGTTGATGAACCGAAGAGTATCTGTATTGGATGATTATCGGCTTATTTCTAATTCGGACGCTCATTCTCCGGGAAATTTAGGTCGGGAAGCGACTCTTTTTGATGTGGAACTTTCTTACAGAGGCATTGCAGAGGCGATTCGGACGGGAAACGGTTTGTGCGGAACGATTGAATTTTTCCCTCAGGAAGGAAAGTATCATTTGGATGGACATCGAAAATGCGGAGTTTGTTTTACTCCTGCGGAGACGAAAGCACATGGAGGAGTATGTCCTGTATGCGGGCGCGCGGTGACGGTAGGAGTGGCTCACAGAATCGAGGAGATGGCAGACAGATCGGAAGAGGAGGCGAAGTCTGCGGCGGGGAAAGAACCGTTTGAGAGTCTGATCCCGCTTAAGGAAGTGATTGCCATGGCAAATGGATTTGCTGTGAAAGGGAAACGTACAGAACGAGAGTATATGCGGCTTCTTGTGCAGCTTGACCCTGAATTTGAAGTGCTGCGAAAGATACCTGTAGAACAGATCAGCCGGACGGCAGGGGAACAGACGGGATGTCTGGTTGACAAACTTCGGAAAGGGAAGATAAAATGGAACTCCGGATTTGACGGAGAGTATGGAACAATCGATCCGGGTGTGATACAATAAATAGAAAGTTTTGTTTCAGAACAATAAAGGAGAAAATGTATGAAACTGGGAGAAAAACAAGTTCTGACTGTTGTGAAGATCGTTGATTTCGGCGTATATCTGGGCAACGACGAAGAGAGGGTGCTTCTGCCTAAAAAGCAGGTGCCGCAAGGGATAGAAGTCGGAGATCCGATAGAGGTGTTTTTATATAAAGATTCATCAGATCGTATGATAGCAACTACGAATGAACCGAAGCTTACGATCGGAAAGACGGCTGTGCTTGAAGTGACGGATGTTGGAAGGATCGGAGCATTTTTGGATTGGGGATTGGAAAAAGAACTTCTGCTTCCGTTCAAAGAACAGACGGAAAGAGTAGAAAAAGGCGATCGATGTCTCGTTAGTCTTTATATAGATAAGAGCGGCAGACTGTGTGCGACGATGAAAGTGTATCAGCTTCTTCGTACTGATTCACCGTACAAAAAAGACGATATGGTCAGCGGAACAGTGTATGAATTAAGTCGGGATTTCGGCGTGTTTGTCGCTGTGGACGATCAGTATTCGGCGATGATCCCGAAGCGGGAAGTTTACGGGAAGATGTATATCGGTCAGCGCATTGAAGCGAGGGTGACGGCTGTGAAGCCGGACGGAAAGCTTGATCTGAGCATACGCGGGAAGATACCGGAACAGATGGATGCGGATGCGGATAAGGTGTTTGGACGTATTGAAAAGAATGGCGGCATGCTTCCGTTTACAGATAAGGCGGATCCGGAGAGGGTTAAGTCGGAGATGGGGATGAGTAAAGCGGCGTTTAAACGTGCGGTCGGAAGACTTCTGAAACAAGGAAAGATACAGATCGACAACGAGGTGGGAAAGATTTTTGCGGTAAACAAGAACAGATAGACCTTTTGCGGGTCGGCTTACGAGGTGAAAGATGAGTTTTGCACATTTGCATGTCCATACAGAATACAGTCTTCTGGATGGTTCTAACAAGATAAAAGAATATGTTGCAAGAGTGAAAGAGCTTGGGATGAACAGTGCGGCGATCACCGATCACGGAGTAATGTACGGAGTGATTGATTTTTACAGAGAGGCGAAAAGTCAGGGAATTAATCCGATCTTGGGGTGTGAAGTTTATGTCGCGCCGAATTCCCGTTTTGACAGAGAAGTGACCGGAGGAGAAGACAGGTATTATCACCTTGTACTTCTTGCGGAAAATAACGAAGGTTATGCCAATCTTATGAAAATCGTATCAAAAGGCTTTGTCGAGGGATACTATTACAAACCCCGTGTAGATAAAGAACTTCTCAGAAAATATCACAGCGGCATTATCGCGCTGAGCGCCTGCCTGGCAGGCGAGGTGTCGAGATATCTGATGAAAGGCTTATATGACGAAGCGAAGAAAGCTGCGTTGGAGTACAGAGATATCTTTGGAAAAGATCATTTTTATTTAGAACTGCAGGATCACGGTCTGCCTGATCAGGGTCTTGTAAATCAACAGCTTTTGAAAATGTCCCGGGAAACGGGGATCGAACTTGTGGCGACGAATGATGTGCATTATACTTATGCGAAAGACGAAAAAGCGCATGATATCCTTTTGTGTATCCAGACAGGGAAAAGGCTGGCGGATGAGAACAGGATGAGATATGAAGGCGGACAGTATTACATCAAGTCTGAAGAAGAGATGAAAAGTCTTTTTCCGTATGCGCTTCAGGCGCTTGAAAATACGCAGAAGATTGCGGACCGCTGTTTAGTGGAGATTGAGTTCGGGGTAACAAAGCTTCCCAAATATGACGTCCCGGACGGATATACATCGTGGGAATACTTACGGAAACTGTGTTACGAAGGACTTGAGAAACGCTATGCAGAACGGGCGGATGAACTTCGGGAACGGCTTGATTATGAATTGGGCACGATCAAAAATATGGGGTATGTAGACTATTTCCTGATCGTGTGGGATTTTATAAAATATGCGAAAGATCATGGGATCGCAGTCGGACCGGGCCGGGGGTCTGCAGCGGGAAGTATTGTTTCCTACTGCCTGGGAATTACGACGATCGATCCGATCAGATATCAGCTTTTGTTCGAGCGTTTTTTGAATCCCGAACGTGTTTCCATGCCCGATATCGACGTTGACTTTTGTTATGAACGCAGACAGGAAGTGATCGACTATGTTGTGAGAAAATACGGAAAAGACAGAGTTGTTCAGATCGTGACATTCGGAACGCTGGCGGCAAGAGGTGTGATTCGAGATGTGGGGCGTGTGATGGATATGCCGTATGCTTTTGTCGATTCGATTGCGAAGATGATACCGCAGGAGCCGAAGATGACGATTGAAAAAGCGTTGAAGGTAAATCCTGAACTGCGCAAGATGTGTGAAGATGATGAGGAAGTAAAATATCTTATCGAGATGGCGAAAAGACTGGAAGGACTTCCGAGACATAGTTCTATGCATGCGGCCGGAGTCGTGATCAGTCAGAAGTCTGTTGACGAATATGTGCCGTTGTCGAGAGCGGCGGACGGCTCGGTGACGACCCAGTTTACGATGACGACACTGGAACAGCTCGGACTTTTGAAAATGGATTTTCTGGGACTTCGTACGTTGACGGTTATACAAAATGCGGTTCTTATGGCGAGAAAAAAAGATCCTTCGGTAAATATGGACACGCTGGATTATGATGATAAAAAAGTGCTTGAATATATCGGGACCGGAAAAACAGACGGCATCTTCCAGTTGGAAAGCGCGGGAATGAAAAGCTTTATGAAAGAGCTGAAACCGAACAGTCTGGAAGATATGATCGCCGGAATCTCTCTATATCGCCCCGGTCCGATGGATTTTATTCCGCAGTACATCAAAGGGAAAAACGACGCCTCTTCAATTTCATATGACTGCCCGCAGTTAGAGCCGATCCTGAATTCGACATACGGCTGTATCGTTTATCAGGAACAGGTTATGCAGATCGTTCGCGACCTTGCGGGATATTCCCTCGGAAGAAGCGATCTTTTGAGGCGCGCCATGTCAAAGAAAAAAGGCGAAGAGATGAAACGGGAACGGCAGATTTTCCTGTACGGTGACGAGGCTTCCGGTATTCCGGGATGTGTAAAAAACGGAATTGACGAGCAGGTTGCGAATAAGATTTATGATGAGATGCTTGACTTTGCAAACTATGCGTTTAATAAGTCGCATGCGGCCGCATATGCGGTTGTGGCATATCAGACTGCGTGGCTGAAATATTATTATCCTGTTGAATATATGGCGGCTCTTATGACATCGGTGATAGACAATCCGTCGAAAGTAGCTGAATATATTTATGCAAGCCGGCAGATGGGCATTCAGATCCTTCCTCCTGACATTAATAACGGAGAAGCGGATTTTTCGGTTGACGAAGGGAATATAAGATACGGGCTGTCTGCGATCAAAAGTGTCGGGAGACCGGTTGTTAGGGCGATGCTCGAAGAACGCAGGACATTTGGTCCATATAAAAATCTTGAAGATTTTATTACCCGTGTTTCATCGAAAGAAGGACTGAACAAGCGAACTATTGAAAATCTGATCAAAGCAGGGGCGTTGGATACTTTAGGCGGAACCCGAAAACAATTCATGAGTATTTATATTCAGATCATGGATCATGTGAATCAGGAGAAAAAATATTCCATGTCCGGTCAAATGAGTTTGTTTGATCTTGTGGGAGAAGAAGAAAAGGCGGATTTTCAGATCAGAATGCCTGATGTAGGCGAGTATTCAAAAGAAAATAAGCTTGCGTTTGAAAAAGAGGTGCTCGGCGTTTATATAAGCGGTCATCCGCTTGAGGAGCACGAGGAGAGATGGCGGCGGATGATTTCGGCTACAACGGCAGATTTTCAGTTTGACGAGGAACTGAATAGAACGAAGGTGCATGACGGAGAAAAGTCGGTTGTCGGAGGGATGATCGTTGACAAGACGGTCAAGTACACAAAGACGAATCAGGTGATGGCGTTCCTTACGCTGGAAGATTTGCTCGGCACTGTGGAAGTTGTTATTTTTCCGAGAGATTACGAGAAAAATCGTCAATGGCTTGAAATAAACGAGAAAGTGTTTATCAGCGGAAGGGTTTCGGAAGAAGACGAGAAGGCAAGTAAGCTGATCTGTGAGAAAGTGATCCCCTTTGAGAGGACAAAACGAGAATTGTGGATTCAATTTCCGGATAAAGAGACGTTTCTTGATGAAGAACAGATCGTTTACGGATACCTGGCAGATTCGGAAGGCGAAGACGAGGTTATTATATATTGCGCAAAAGAACGGGCAGTGAAACGACTGCCGAAAAACCGGAATATTCAGATCAATGAGCAGGTTTTAAGCAGGTTAATGAACCATTTTGGTGAAAGTCGGGTAAAAGTGGTTGAAAAAGCTATTGAAAACCACTTCTAAATAATGTAGAATAATTTTCGACTATTGTTAAAAAAATTACAATGAATAAATATTATTAATAGCGACACTTTGCAGAAAGGTGGAAAAATCATGGCAGAGAATCAAAAAGAAAAGTACTTAGAGGAGATTGAAGATCAGATCCGTACAATCGGAGTTCTTACAAGCGGCGGTGATGCGCCGGGTATGAACGCGGCTATTCGTGCAGTCGTAAGAACGGCGCTTTCAAGAGGACTGAAAGTGCGTGGTATCAGAAGAGGATTTCACGGACTTTTGAAGGAGGAGATCATTGATCTTTCAGCGCGCGATGTGTCTGAGAAGATCCAGCGCGGAGGTACGTTCCTTCAGACGGCGCGTTGTAAATCTATGCGTACGGAAGAAGGACAGCAGAAAGCGGCTGCAATCTGTAAAAAATACGGTATCGACGGACTTGTAGTTATCGGAGGAGACGGTTCTTTTGCCGGAGCTCAGAAACTTGCGAACCTCGGCGTAAATACGATCGGCATTCCGGGAACGATCGATCTTGATATTGCCTGCACAGATTACACGATCGGATTTGATACTGCTGTAAATACGGCGATGGAAGCGATCGATAAAGTACGTGATACTTCGACGTCTCATGAAAGATGCAGCATCATCGAAGTTATGGGGCGTGACGCGGGATATCTTGCTTTGTGGTGCGGTATTGCCAATGGAGCAGAACGTATCCTTATGCCGGAAGAGCATGACTTTGACGAGCAGGAGATCATTGATGATATTTTGAAAAATAAAAAACGCGGTAAGAAAAATTACATTATCATCAATGCGGAAGGTATCGGCGATTCGATCAACATGGCAAAGAGAATCGAGGCGGCGACGGGTATTGAGACGAGAGCGACTATTCTCGGACATATGCAGCGTGGAGGAAGCCCGACATGTAAAGACAGAGTATATGCTTCGATCATGGGATCTATGGCAGTTGATCTTCTTTGTCAGGGAAAAACAAACCGTGTAGTAGGATATAAGAACGGCGAGTATGTAGACTATGATATCGAAGAAGCTCTGGCTATGAAAAAAACAGTATCCGAGTATCAGTACGAAGTGGCAAAAACACTTGCACTGTAAGAAAAAACAGACATATATTTCTAAAAACATGCCGGTATAAATTTATACCGGCTGTTTGCACGATGGAGGGAATCATGCAAATGGACTGCAAAAAGACCGCGCCTGTCGGAGTTTTTGATTCCGGAGTGGGCGGACTTACGGTTGCGAGGGAGATTTCCCGGCAGCTTCCGAATGAAAATATCGTATACTTTGGAGACACGGCAAGAGTTCCGTACGGAAGTAAGTCGCAGAATACAATCATCCGTTTTTCAGAGCAGATTATACGCTTTTTGAAAACAAAGCAGGTAAAAGCGATCGTTATTGCCTGTAATACGGCGAGCGCTTTGGCGCTGGATGCCGTGAGAGATGAATTTGATATCCCTATCATGGGTGTTGTGATCCCGGGCGCAAGAGCGGCTGTAGAGACAACCCGGAATCAGAAAGTCGGAGTTATAGGAACGGATGCGACTGTACAGAGCGGAATGTACACGAAAGTCATCCAAAGCATGGCTCCGGATATTGAAGTGATCGAAAAGGCATGTCCGCTGTTTGTTCCGCTGGTGGAAGAAGGGTTTAAGGAACATGTTGTTACAGAAGAAGTGATCGAATATTATTTGGAGTCAATGCGGCACACACAGATTGACGCTATGATTTTGGGGTGCACCCACTACCCTCTTCTTAGATCTAAGATCCGCGATTATCTCGGAGAGGAGATCAAGATTGTGAATCCGGCATATGAAACGGCTATGGATCTGAAAAAGCTTTTGTATGAAAAAGAAATGGCAAATGACGGGACAGATGCACAGCACAGTGTATACTCCTTTTATGTAAGTGATGCGGCGGAAAAATTCCGCAGATTCGCAAATACAGTAATGCCGTTTGACGTGCCGACAACGAATGTAGTGAATATTGAGGAGTATTAGATTGATGACAAAAGATGTATTAGTCAGCATTTCGGGGAAACATATCGATATTATGGACGATCCTGCAAGGGGATATGAAGTCGGAGAAGATGGGATTGAAGTTGTGACTCCGGCAAATTATTACTGCCGGAATGGAAAACATTATATTCTCTATGATGAAGTTCTTGAAGGAATGGCAGGCACGATTAAAAATAAGATCAAGATCACGGGAACGGACTGTCTTGAAATTATGAAAAGCGGAGTTACTTCCTCTCATATGGTATTTGAAAAAAATAAAAAAAATCTGACATATTATAAGACACCTTATGGTCAGATGCTGGTAGGCGTAAATACAAAAAATATGGAGATCAGCGTAGACGAAGATCAGATCGGCGTTAAAGTCGCTTATGAATTAGATGTAAATCACGAACCTATGGCAGACTGTCGCATTAATATGAGCATTGTGCCGCGAAACAGTAAAGGGGTCTCCATGCAGCTGGATATCCGGTAGGAAAGAAAAATAACAAAAAACAGACGCAGCAGAAAAGGAATATTCCTTCGTGACGTCTGTTTTTTTGCTTTTTAATTATTTTTTGAAAAATCCTTTTTTCTTTTCAGGCTGTTCGATAGAACCGCCGCGTACGCTTTTGATCTCTGTTATGTAGAGTCCGCTTACAACCGCTTTGACTTCTTTTTTCACCGGAAGAACTTCAAACACTTTGTTCTCGCACATAAGAGTCATGATCTTTGCGCCGATCTTTGCTTTTACGACCGGAACTTTTGTACGGCGAAGATACTTCGGCGTATTGTCTACGACCATCTGCGGAAGTCCCGCTTCTTTTAATCTTAGTTTCTTTTTATCGATGATGAGCATGCTGACAACTTGTGCCGCCGCTGCCATCTGCTCCTGCTGTTCCGCCTGTTTTTTCTCGGCCTTCTTTCCGAAAATGTAAAGACCGACGAGCACCCCGATCAATATCACGAGAATGACGATCATCACAATGGTGAATGTACTCATGACAACTCCTCCTAAATCCTACTGTATAATGTTATTTTCCGCATTTACGCAAATATCATTGTAACATTGTTTTTTGTGTAGTGCAAGTAAAAAGGGGTTTACTTTTGAGTAGGTGAACGAGTATACTGTTATAGTACATGAAAGTACATAAAAAGGAGTTATATTATTTATGGCAGAAATGATTTGGAACGCAGCGGTGAGTGTCTATAATTTTATTATGGATAATATTGTTCTGATCAATATTTTCCTTGCGCTGGTCATCGTCTTTTTTCAGCGCAGATCCCCGCAGACTGTTTGGACATGGCTGCTTTTGCTTTATTTTATACCGATCCTCGGATTTGTTATGTATTTGATCATCGGACAGGATTTCCACAAGAGCAGGATGTTTAAAGCAAAAGAGATCGAAGGTGAACTAAAATATGCAGTCCGGCGGCAGGAGGAGACGATTTATTATAAACGGCTTCGCATGGCGAATCCGGAGATGTCAAGGTTTAAAGATCTGATTCTTTATAATCTGGAAGCCGGGGAAGCGGTTCTGACAGATAATAACGATATTCGCGTTTATACGGACGGAAAAGAGAAGTTCCGTGCGCTTATAGAAGAGATGAAGCAGGCGAAGAGATATATCCACATGCAGTATTACATTATCCGCAACGATGAATTGTGGCAGGAAGTAGAGAAGGTACTTATTCAAAAAGCGAGAGAAGGCGTGGAAGTTCGTGTCCTTTTTGACAGTATGGGATGCAGAACGATGAAAAACCGTGACTGGGAGCGCCTCGAAAAAGAAGGAATTCAAGTTGCGGAATTCTTCCCGGCGCTGCTTGGGCAGCTGCAGCTTCGTGTGAATTACCGGAATCACAGAAAAATCGTTGTTATTGACGGAAGAGTCGGTTTTGTAGGAGGATTTAACGTCGGAAGAGAGTATCTCGGACGGGATAAGAAATTCGGTTATTGGCGGGATACCCATCTGTGTATCGAAGGCGCGGCGGTAACGTCGCTGGCAGTCCGGTTTGTTCTCGATTGGAATTATGCGGCGAAAGAAAACTTGTTTTTAGAAGATTCATTGTTTGAAATTCCGCAATATACGAGAAACGGAAGAGATCCGGTGCAGATCATATCAAGCGGACCGGACTCGAAAACGAAGATGATCCACGACAATTACTTACGACTTATTCATAGGGCACAGGATCATGTCTATATCCAGACGCCGTACTTTATACCGGACGATTCGATCTTGGACGCTTTGAAAATCGCCGCAAAATCAGGCGTTGATGTGCGGATCATGATACCGTGCAAGCCGGATCATCCGTTTGTTTACTGGGCGACTTACTCTTATATCGGAGAGATGGTTGCCGCCGGAGCAAAATGCTATGTGTACAACAACGGATTTCTTCACGCTAAGACATTGAGTATCGACGGCATGGTCGCATGTGTCGGAACGGCAAATATGGACTTTCGGAGTTTTGGGTTGAATTTTGAGGTGAACGCAGTGATTTACAGCGAGCGTACAGTACAAAGATTGGAACGTGCGTTTGAAAACGATATGACGCTGTGTACGCAGGTGACAAGGAAAGTATATGATGAAAGAGGACTTGTCATAAAAGCGAAAGAACAGTTTTCGCGCTTGCTTTCCCCGCTTTTGTAAAAGGATGATAAAGGAAAGATCAGGCGTATATAGATGGAACTCGTACGTGAAAATCAAAAAAACGTACGGCAAATATGCATGCAGTAAAAATAAATATAAATAAAAGACGCGTATAAAACGCGGACAAAAAAGGAGATTATTATGAAAAAAAGAATTGTATCAATGATGCTTGCGGCAATGGTGGCTCTTTCCGTTGTAGGATGCGGAAGTAAAACATTGTCAAACGACTATGTAACGGTAAAGCAGTATAAAGGTCTTGAAGTTGCACAGGTAGAAAAGGTTGAAGTGACAGATGAGCAGGTTGAGCAGTCTGTTCAGGCAAACTTAAATGCGGCGGCAGAAAAAGAGCCGATCAAAGATCGTGCGGCGGAAAAAGGCGATTGGGTAAACATTGACTATACAGGATATATCGATGATGTGGCATTTGAAGGGGGAACAGCGACGGGATCCGATCTGGAGCTCGGAAGCGGAAGCTTTATCGGAGCAGAGGGCGGTTATGCCGGATTTGAAGATCAGATCATCGGACACAGTACAGGAGAAGAATTCGATATAGAAGTGAAGTTTTCGGATTCTTATCCGGGAACAGATGTGGCAGGAAAAGTTGCACGTTTCCACATCGTATTGAATGAAATTTACAAACAAAACATTCCGGAATTGACAGACGAGTGGGTGGCAAGCAACAGCAAGACGGCAAAAACAGCGGACGAATACCGCAAAGAAGTCCGTAAACAGATTGAAAGCAGCGCGGAGACAGCAAATGAGACAACATTAAAATCAGAGATCCAGGAAGCGCTTCTCGAAGAGATCGATGTGAAAAAATATCCGAAAGACGCTGTGGAAGAACAGAAAAAGCAGATGACAGATTACTATACACAGATGGCAGGATTATACGGAATTGAATTGTCTGAGTTCATCACGACATATCTGCAGATGACAGAAGATGAGTTTAATTCAAAAGTAAAAGAAAGCGCACAGCAGACAGCGGCGTTTGACGAGGCAATTAAACTGATCGCGGAAAAGCAGAAACTTGAGCCGTCAGAAAAAGAATACAAAGAAAAATTCAAAGAATATGCAGAGCAGGCGGGAGCCGATGTGGATGCTTATGTAGAACAGGTTGGAGAAGATGTGCTGAAAGCTGCGATTTTAAGAGACGCTGTGCTTGATTACCTTGTGGATAATTGTGTTCAGGTAGAAAATTCAGACAGTGATGCCGACAGTAATTCAAATAACAAGGAAGACAGCAGTAAATAAGATCTGTGCCGGATGCCGGTAAATGAGATATGTGAAGGCAGGACATGCGCTGCCTGAACCGGATGTGGATCGGGCAGTGTAAAAGCAAAAGAAAGTATTCAGGGAAAAGGAGACAGAGGCAATGAAAATGGAAAACGAACGGCTCTGTATTGAGATTTCAGAGCATGGGGCTGAGGTTACCCGTATATATGATAAAAAGAAAGAGACGGAACTTCTGTGGGAGGGAAATCCCACGTATTGGAAAAGACATTCCCCGATCCTTTTCCCGAACGTAGGAAAAACCTATAAAAATAAAGTAAAGATTAACGGAATATCTTATCCGACGTCAGGACACGGATTCGCAAGGGATAACGATTTTAAATGCATCTGTACAAAGCCCGATAAGGCAGCGTTTTTGTTCTCATCAGGGGAAGAAACAAAAGAAGTATATCCCTTTGATTTTGAACTGATCGTTACATATATTCTCAAAGAAAACAGCCTGATCGTGAAATGGGAAGTGCACAATACCGGAGACGACGATATGTATTTTACGATCGGTGGGCATCCGGCTTTCCGTTTTCAAAAAGCGGATGAGAAAAAGACGGATTATAAGTTGAAATTTCCGGATAAAAAGGCACTTGAATATATTCTGGTAGATCTCTCCGAATGTGTAGCCGATCCCGGCACAGTGTACAAGCTGGAGCTGGAAGATGGATTCTGCGCTTTGAATGAGGAAATGTTTGAACACGACGCACTGATTTTTGACGGCGGTCAGTTTGACGAAGTATGGCTCTGTCACAAAGGTGGAGAACCATATGTAGGCATGAAATGTAAAGGATTTCCGAATTTCGGCATTTGGTCTGTGAAAGACGCTCCTTTCGTCTGTCTTGAACCGTGGATGGGACGGTGCGACGATGTCGGCTTTGACAAAGAACTTTCGGAAAAACCATATATCAATAAAGTGAAGCCGGGAGAGAGCTTTGAACAAAGTTATGAAATATTGACGGCAGAATGTTGATCGGCCGATCAGATAAAATCGAAAATATATATTGAATATATTTTTGGAAAATACCGATGAAAAGATTCGGTACAGCGGGAGGAAGAAGACAATGCTTCTTACGATTGATATAGGAAATACAAATATTACAATGGGTGTGTTCGAGGAAGAGTTCCTGCTCGGTATGTTCCGTATGACGACAAAACGGGCGAGGACATCAGACGAATACGGATTCACCATATGCGGAATACTGGAGCACAGAGGAATCGACTCAAAGCAGATCGATTCGGTGATCGTTGCGTCGGTTGTCCCCGACATTATGCACTCTTTTACAAGCGGTATTATCAAATATTTAGGAACGGAACCGATGATCGTATCTTCTCAGACAGATACAGGAGTTCGTGTTGTGACTGAAAATCCGACGCGGACAGGACCGGACAGAATCGTCAATGCGGCAGCGGGGTATGCTATTGCAGGAGGACCTGCGATCGTGGTTGATTTCGGAACGGCTACGACGTATGATTTGATAGGTCCTGAATGTACGCTTGAAGCATGTGTGATCGCCCCGGGCATTGAAACGGCAGGACGTTCTCTGTGGGACGGAGCGGCGATGCTTCCGGCGATTCAGATCCGAAGACCGGAATCCGTGCTTGCATCGGAGACGATTAGCGGAATGCAGGCAGGACTTGTATACGGAGCGATCGGACAGACGGAATATATAGTAAAAAAAATGAAAGAAGAGTCGGGATATAAAAATGCCTATGTGATTGCCACAGGCGGGCTGGGTAAAATTATCGCCGATGAAACAGAATGCATAGATCTGTATGATCCACAGCTTACACTGAACGGCTTGCGAATGATTCATGAGAAAGTGCAGAAAAAAAGATGAAGAAGCTGAAAATAGGAAATGTAGAATTGGAAAACCGATACCTATTAGGACCTATGGCAGGGGTGACAGACCTGCCTTTTCGTTTGCTGTGCAAGGAACAGGGAGCGGGTCTTTTAGGGATGGAAATGGTTAGTGCAAAAGCAATTTTGTATCAAAATAAAAATACAGAGAAACTCATGGAAATACATCCAGAAGAGCAGCCGGTATCTTTGCAGTTGTTTGGTTCTGATCCGAAGATTATGAGCGAGATGGCGAAAAGAATTGAAGAACGTCCTTTTGCGATTCTCGATATCAATATGGGGTGTCCGGTACCGAAAGTTGTAAAAAACGGGGAGGGGTCTGCTTTGATGAAAAACCCCTCTCTTGTTTATGAGATTGTAAACGCGATCGTTAAAGCAATAGAGAAGCCCGTTACGGTAAAAATCCGAAAAGGGTTCGACGGTGCGCATGTAAATGCAGTCGAAGTCGCAAGAGCGGCGGAAGAAGCGGGAGCGTCGGCGGTTGCGGTTCACGGAAGGACGAGAGAGCAGTATTATAGCGGAGAGGCGGACTGGGACATTATCAGGCAGGTGAAAGAGGCGGTTTCCATTCCTGTAATCGGAAACGGCGATGTCACTACACCGGAAAAAGCAGAAGAACTTGTTCAAACGACAGGATGCGACGGAATTATGATCGCAAGAGGCGCACAGGGAAACCCGTGGATCTTTTCGGAAATGATCGGCAAGGAAAAAAACGGAGTAACTCCGCCCAGACCTGATAAAGAGGCAATACGGAATATGATCCTCAGGCATTCAAAGCTTCAGATTCAGTATCGCGGAGAATTTGCGGGAATGCGGGAGATGCGCAAACATGTAGCCTGGTACACGAAAGGACTGACAGGAGCGGCAGATCTCCGGCGCAGAGTAAATGAGACAGAGACATTAGATGAACTGATGATGTTATTGGAAGAACTATGAAAATCTGCACAAAAAATATCCTTTAATATGTGAAGCGGCAAGATAAAAATAGTAAAAATGCCAAAAAGCAAAAACGACCTTACAAAAATGTTACGGTAATCTATACAAAATAAACAAAGTTTTGTATAATTTATATATTACGCATAGTAACATGGAGAAAAAGGTCGTTTTTCTTTATTTCGTTTCATGGAATATGCGTGAAAATTCAGAACGAAGGAGTGCTCCGGAACTATAGGGGCGAAAAAGTTTATGAAAAATCTCAAGTGGAAGAAAGCAGGTTCGGCAGTTCTTGCTACAGCTTTGGCAGGAAGCATGGTGTTGCCGGCAACAGCCTACGCACAGGGTGAGATCGTTCAACTGGAAGGGGGAACTTCGACGCAGACAAACACAGCGCCGGAGCAGGTGTTCCTTAACAAATACAGCGGAACGGTCAGAACGCAGAACTTCAACGATAACTGGAAGTTCTATTTAGGAGACGCAAGCGGAGCGCAGACTCCGGCATTTGACGACTCCTCATGGGATCAGGTGAACCTGCCGCATGATTACAGTATCGACCAGAAATATAACCGTTCAATGGATGGAGAGAGTGGATATCTTCCGGGCGGTACAGGATGGTACAGGAAAAGCTTTACTGTAGATAAGAGCCTTGAGGGCAAACGTATCAGTATCGACTTCGGCGGCGTGTACATGAATGCAACTATTTATGTAAACGGTAAAAAGCTCGGTACACATCCGTATGGATACACACCATTCTCTTTCGATATTACAGATAATGTGAAGTTCGGAAAAGAAAACGTGATTGCCGTTAAAGTAGATCACCAGACACCGTCAAGCCGTTTTTACTCAGGAAGCGGTATTTACAGAGACGTAGACTTTGTTGTAACCGATACAGTTCATGTAGATAAGAACGGAACAAAGATTGAGACACCGGATCTGAAAGAGCATGTAGATGGAAACAATGTTGCGGTGAAAGTAAAAACAACTGTTGTAAATGAATCCGAGAGGGATGCATCTGTAAAAGTAAAACATACGATCTATCCGAAAAACGGAACGGCAGAGCAGGCAGTTGCTACGTTTGAGTCACAAGAGGCAGTTGCTGTAGAAAAAGGTAAGTCAAAAGACGTATCTGCAGATTTTACAGCATCAGGCGTACAGCTTTGGAGTACAACAACTCCAAATCTCTATACTGTGAAAACAGAAGTCCTTATGGACGGTGCTACAGTTGATACATACGAGACAGATTATGGTTTCCGCTACTTTGCATTTGATAAAAACAATGGATTCACTCTGAATGGTCAGAAGATGAAACTTCAGGGAGTATGTATGCATCATGATCAGGGCGCGCTTGGTTCGGTTGCAAATGACCGCTCTACAGAGCGTCAGGTAGAGATCCTGAAAATGATGGGATGTAACTCTATCCGTGTGACACATAATCCGGCGTCAGACGAATTGATCGATGCATGTAATAAGCATGGAATCTTAGTGATCGACGAGGCATTTGACGGATGGGTAGCTCCGAAAAACGGCAATTCAAACGATTATGCAAAATGGTTTAATAAAGAAATTGAATCTGATAATGAAATCATGGGCGCTGCGGACAATATGACATGGGCGCAGTTTGATCTTACAGCAATGATCGAGCGTGGACAGAATGATCCGGCGATTATTATGTGGTCGCTCGGTAACGAGATGTGGGAAGGAACAGGCGGATATAGTGCTGCTTATAAGACTGCTCAGGACAATCTTGTGAAATGGGCACAGGCGGCGGATACTACACGACCGGTAACAACCGGAGATAATAAGCTAAAAGGCGAAGAGGAAGGCTCAATTACTCTCGCTAATGGCTTACAGGAAGCGTCGGGAATCCATGGAATGAATTATGCAAGCGGCGCGGAGTATGACAAAATTCACAAAAAATATTCAGAATGGCCGTTATATGGTTCGGAAACGGCATCAGCAGTTAACAGCCGAGGAATTTATAAAGGCATGAATAGTCAGCATAATTATGGAAATCATGATTTGACGTCTTATGATACATCGGCAGTAGGCTGGGGAGCTACGGCAAGCAGCGCTTGGTATGAAGTAATTAAAAGAGATTTCCTTGCCGGTGAATATGTATGGACAGGATTTGACTATATCGGAGAACCGACTCCGTGGAATGATCCATATGGAAGTTTAGGACAAGGTGGCACATGGCCGCTTCCGAAAAATTCTTATTTTGGAATTGTTGATACGGCAGGACTTCCGAAGGACAGCTATTACTTCTACCAGAGTCAGTGGAATGACAGTGTGAATACACTGCATATTCTTCCGGCATGGAATGAAGATGTTGTGTACAAAAAAGAAGGAAATAAAGTTCCGGTAGTTGTATACAGCGATGCAAAAAAAGTAGAATTGTTCTTCACTCCGGCAAATGGCGGTGAGAAGAGATCGCTTGGCGAAAAGGAATTTGCACAAAAAACGACGACTGCAGGATATACATATCAGATGTATGAAGGCGAAGGAAAGAGCAGTAAAGAACATGAGAATTTGTACATGACATGGATGGTTCCATATGAAGCCGGAACAATTACTGCAAAAGCGTGGGATAAAGACGGTCAAGAAATAACAGAAAATATCGAAGGACGCACATCGGTAACTACGACAGGAGCGGCGGCGAAACTTCAAGTAAAAGCCGACAGAGAAACGATTAAAGCAAACGGTGAAGATCTTTCTTATCTTACAGTGAATGTTACAGATGAAAACGGAAATATTGTGCCGAATGCGGAAAATAAGGTGACATTTGAAGTGAGCGGCGATGGTGTGCTTGCAGGTATAGATAACGGAAGACCTATAGATCATCAGTCCTACAGAGATGACAATAGAAAAGCATTCAGCGGACAGCTTGTAGGTATCGTTCGTTCCACAAAATCGGCAGGAACAATCACTGTGAAAGTCAAAGCGGATGGAATGGAAGATCAGACGGTGCAGATTAAAACAGAGGCATCATCAGATGGAACAACTGAAGAAAAAGCAATCAGCAGCGTTGAGATGTCCAAAAACTACTATGTAAAAGTGGGTAATCGTCCACAGCTTCCGGCAGAACTGGATGTTATTCTTAATGATAAGTCAGAAGCAAAAGGAAAGGTAACATGGGAGGACGTTGCAGAAGATCAGGTCAATCAGTCAGGTACATTCAGCGTGACAGGAACAATTACAGTTGAAGGTGTCGATAAAGCAGAAACGGTTTCCGTTAATGTAAATATGATTGATACAGTAGCAGCGTTGTTAAATTATTCAACAACAACAAGTGTTGGAGTAGAACCGATTCTTCCGACATCAAGACCTGCTGTCATGGAAGATGGAACAATACTTACGGCATCATTCCCGGTGACATGGGAAAAACCAAAAGACGGTTATAATACAGCCGGAATTGTACAAGTAAAAGGAACGGCTGATGTGTTCGGGGAATCAATGGATGTTACGGCATCTGTGAGAGTTCAGGAAGCGGAAGTTACAGTTGGTGCTAATATCGCAAAAGATGCACTGACTTTGAAACAGGACCTCACAGTTACTTCAGATACACTTGAAGCAATCCGCGACGGCAGCCGAGAAGTTTCCAGCAATACAAGCGGTGGAGCAAATACGACGCTTTGGAGTAATTATGATAATTCTAATCAAAACAGAGATGATAAAGATGCAGAGATTACGTTTGAATATGCAACAAAGATGAACTTTAATCAGATCAAGATTTTCTTTAGACAGGATAGTTACTCAGCAACATATCCGGATGCGAAGACAACACAGATTTTCGTATCAGATACAGGTGCAGCAGATACGTGGACATTAGTTGATACTACAGAGACTATTGCACAACAAGATAATAACGGAGTAAAAGAGTATAAATATGATTTTGCGCCGACAAGCGGTGTGTTTGTTAAGATTCGTGTGGTGAATTCTAATGCAACCGGTAAACCGGCAGGATTTACATGTACAGCGATTGCTGAGGCGGAATTGTATAAAGCAGAAACCGCAGATTTTGCAACAAACACAACAGCGGAACTGCAGAGCCTGACTGTAGATGGTAAAGCGGCTCCGGCAGAAGCGCTTACAGCAGGATCATGGAATGTTTCGGCAAAAGAAGTGAAAGAAATCGCAGCAGTAGGAAAAGACAATGCGGCTGTAACAATACTTCCGGCAAAGAATAATGCTGTAAAAATATTGATCGAATCAGAAGATCATAAAACACAGAATACATTTGTGATCAACCTCGGCGTGGCAGATCCGGCAGATGACAGCAAGGATTACACAGGAGTTATCACTCCGTCGGCGGGAAGCACTCAGCCTAATAACGGAACTGATATTGACAAAGCATTTGATAAAAAGAATGATACGTTCTGGCATTCAAGTTGGAATCCGTCAACAACAAACGAAAACCTTTATGTAACTATGGAACTTGCAGAGGCACAGAAGATTGATGCAATCCGTTATTTGCCGAAGGGTGGTAATCTTACAGGAGGAGATCAGAACGGTCGTGTGAAGACATATACTGTAGAAGTAAGCATGACAGGTGCTGATGATTCATGGACAAAGGTAGAGATTACTCCTTCAACACAAGAGTGGGCAAACGGAACAGATTGGAAAATCGCTCAGTTTGTACAGCCGGTTGAGGCGAAGTTTATCCGCTTTACAGGTGTTGAAACTTATGGTGACGGAGGTCAGGAGAACAAGTTTATGAGCGCGGCTGAGATTCGTGTGAAATTAGCAGAGGACGAACCGGTAGTACCGGAGCCAAAGCCGACAGAACTTGTAATCCAGAATCAGCCGACGAAGACAACTTATACAGAAGGTGAAAAATTCGATCCGACAGGACTTAAAGTCGGAGTTAAATATGATAATGGTGAAGTGAAAGATGTAGCAGAATATAACGCTGAAACAGCAGGACAGTTCACATTTGATCCGGCATTGAATACAGCGCTTACTACAAATAATACGAAGGTAACTGTTACATATAAAGGTAAAACAGCAGACATTATCATTCAGGTTAATCCAAAAGAGGAAGAGCCGAAAGTAACAGGAATTGAAGTTAAGACATTACCGAAGACAAAATATACAGAAGGCGATAAATTCGATCCGACAGGACTTGTGCTTACAGTGAAATATGACAAAGGCGAAGATAAAGAAGTAGCTTACGGCGATGCAACAAAAGCAGACTTCACATTCAGCCCAAGCCTTGACACAGCACTGAAAACAAGTGATGAGAAAGTAACAGTAACATATGCAGGCAAGACGGCAGAAATCGGTATTGAAGTGAAAGCTGACACACCGGTAGAGCCGGAAAAACCGACGGTAGACAAAATTGCCGTTAAGAAAGTGCCAGCTAAGACAACTTACAAAGCCGGAGAGACATTCGATCCGAGCGGACTTGTTCTTACAGTAACGATGTCAGACAAGACAACAAAAGAAGTTGCATACGGAAACGAAACAGCAAAAGATTTTGTATTTAACCCGACACTTGATACAGCACTTACAGAAGGTATGAACAAAGTTGATGTAACATATGCCGGCAAGACGGTAGACATCGGTATTGAAGTGAAAGCTGACACACCGGTAGAGCCGGAAAAACCAACGGTAGAAAAAGTTGAAATTAAAGCAAATCCGGCTAAGACAGAATACAAAGCAGGAGAGACATTCGATCCGACGGGAATGAGTCTTACAGTAACGATGTCAGACGGAACAACAAAAGTTGTTGCATACGGACCGGAGACGGCAAAAGATTTCTCCTTTAATCCGAGTCTTAATACAAAACTGACAGCGGATACGAAGAAAGTAACAGTAACATACGGCGGACAGTCGGCAGACGTAGCTGTATCGGTGAAAGCAGATCCGTCAGAGGATAAGAAACCGAATACAGAGAAACCGGACAAAGGCGGAGCGGTTCAGACAGGAGATAACTTTAACGTAACGCTGCTGATCGGACTTGTAGTTCTTGCAGGTGCGGTTGCAGGCGGAGCGGCTCTGACAATCTTCAAAAGAAACAAAAGAAAATAAGCCTTATCCGTAAATAGTACGGAAAAATGCAGGGCTGCCACTTAGTGGCGGCCCTGTTTGCATTGGAGCGGCAATGAACGAAAGACAGAAGGATCAAGACCTTGGAAAGCCGCCTGTAATCCCGGAATGTGTCTTTGGGAACTTACGGTAATTCCGGCATAACGCTGTATTGTTAATAAGCGCTATATTTTCTGCGCAATATCATGTAAAAGCTGTCTTGTTTACGCCAAAAACCTTGACATTAATGGGGTTGATGGTTATAATATTGAAATTGTGAAATAAACTAAAAGAGACAGCGTGCAGGGACAAGTTTTCCTGTCGGGAATAGACAAAAAACAGTGAAAAAGAATGACAGAAAAGGAGCGTTATCAATGGCGGAGGCAAAGAAAAGATTACTTACTTATGCCGGATTAAAGGCACTTGAAGATGAACTTGAAACTCTTAAAGTTGTCAAACGGAAAGAAGTTGCAGCTAAGATCAAAGAGGCAAGAGAGCAGGGAGATCTTTCCGAGAATGCAGAGTATGATGCGGCAAAAGATGAACAAAGAGATATCGAAGCGCGTATCGAAGAACTTGAAGGCATCCTGAAAAACGCAGAAGTGGTTGTTGAAGATGAAGTTGACTTTGATAAGATCAATGTCGGATGTACGGTAAAGGTATTTGACATAACATTCGATGAAGAGATGGAATTTAAAATTGTAGGATCAACAGAGGCAAACAGCTTGGTAGGAAAGATTTCAAACGAGTCTCCGGTTGGTCAGGCATTGATCGGAAAAAAAGTGGGAGATACGGTAAGCGTAGAAACACAGGCGGGAGAAATCAAGTACAAAGTGCTTGAAATCAGCCGTTCAATGTAAACAGATGATTATAAACAGACCTCTTTTTAAGAGGTCTGAATTCGCATGTATGGGAATGTTTTAAAGAGGCGAAAAAGGCAGATAAAGAGAAAAAAAGCGTAACGGAATAATAAGAGATAAAGCAAAACAGAGAAAAGTTATCCGGGAAAGGAGATAAGAAAGTGGCACAGGAGCAGAAGAATGTACAGGAACAGGATCTGAATCAGTTGAGAAAGGTACGCCGTGAGAAACTTGCAGAGTTGCAAGGAAGCGGAAAAGATCCGTTCGTGATTACAAAATATGATCAGACACATCACAGTGTAGAAGTAAAAGAAAATTACGAGGAGCTTGAAGGAAAGCAGGTTTCCATCGCAGGACGTATGATGTCAAAGCGAGTAATGGGAAAAGCATCTTTTTGTAATGTTCAGGATTTAAAAGGAAATATTCAGTCTTATGTAGCAAGAGACAGCATCGGTGAGGAAAATTATAAAGAATTTAAGAAACTTGATGTCGGTGATGTGATCGGAATCGAAGGAGAGGTATTCAAGACAAAAACAGGAGAGATTTCCATTCATGCATCTCATGTAACACTTCTTTCCAAGAGTCTTCAGATTCTTCCGGAGAAGTTCCATGGACTGACGAATACAGATATGCGTTATCGTCAGAGATATGTGGATCTTATCATGAATCCGGAAGCGAAAGATACATTTATCAAACGTTCTAAGATCATCAGCGCGATCCGCAGATATTTGGACGGCGAAGGATTTATGGAAGTGGAGACTCCGATGCTTGTTGCAAATGCCGGGGGAGCTGCGGCAAGACCGTTTGAGACACATTTCAATGCTTTAAATGAAGACTTGAAACTGAGAATTTCTCTTGAACTTTATCTGAAACGTCTGATCGTCGGAGGTCTTGAAAGAGTGTACGAGATCGGTCGTGTATTCAGAAACGAAGGACTTGATACGAGACATAATCCGGAATTTACATTGATGGAGCTTTATCAGGCATATACAGATTATAACGGAATGATGGATCTTACAGAAAATCTTTACCGCCATGTGGCACAGGAAGTTCTCGGCACAACGAAGATCGTTTACAATGGCGTTGAGATGGATCTCGGAAAACCGTTTGAACGTATTACAATGGTAGATGCCGTGAAGAAATATGCAGGCGTTGACTGGAATGAAGTTAAGACTTTGGAAGAGGCTCGCAAGCTTGCAGACGAGCATCATGTAGAATATGAAGAGCATCATAAGAAAGGTGATATCTTGTCATTGTTCTTTGAAGAGTTTGCAGAAGAACATTTGATTCAGCCGACGTTCGTAATGGATCATCCGATCGAGATTTCACCGCTTACGAAAAAGAAACCGGAGAATCCGGAATATACAGAGCGTTTCGAGTTCTTTATGAACGGCTGGGAAATGGCGAATGCATATTCAGAGCTGAATGACCCGATCGATCAGAGAGAACGTTTCAAAGCTCAGGAAGAACTTTTGGCACAAGGTGACGAAGAGGCAAATACAACAGATGAAGATTTCCTGAATGCGCTTGAGATCGGTATGCCGCCGACAGGAGGTATCGGATTCGGTATTGACAGAATGTGTATGCTTTTAACAGACAGCGCCGCTATCAGAGACGTACTGCTTTTCCCGACAATGAAGTCACAGGGCGCTGCGAAGAACGAAGCAAACAACGCTGCACAGTCAACTCCAGTAGCTGCAAAAGTAGTTGTTCCAGTAGAAGAAACAGCTGCACCAGCGAAGGTTGAGATCGATTTCTCTAATGTAGAAGTAGAACCATTATTCGAAGATATGGTTGATTTCGATACATTCAGCAAGTCAGATTTCCGTGCTGTAAAGGTAAAAGAATGTGAAGCAGTTCCAAAATCTAAGAAGCTTCTGAAGTTCGTATTAGACGACGGAAGTGGCGTAGATCGTGTGATTTTAAGCGGAATTCACGATTACTATGAGCCAGAATTCTTAGTAGGAAAGACATTACTTGCAATCACAAACCTTCCACCACGTAAGATGATGGGAATTGATTCTTGCGGTATGATTATCTCCGCTACACACCTTGTAGAAGGAAGAGAAGGACTCAATGTTCTGATTCTTGATGATCATATTCCGGCAGGAGCAAAATTGTACTAAGAGCAAGAAATTTTAAGCTATATTTTAAACAGAAAAACAGGTTACTACACCACATTTACACCAAATTTTTAAAAAGTCTAAGAGAAGGGCTCTGCAAAAGAATGGTGTAAAAGAAAACTAGTAATAAAAGATACAGTTGAGTGTACCAAAAAAGTTGGTACACCCAGCTGTTTTTTGTTTTGTACAAAATATCTAAATATCAAAAATGGAAGTAATCAGCGTTGTAGTTGGTTATTTTTTATTCTATATTGCACATCAACAATTCAAAAATTTTTATATATTTCCCAGAAAACCCTGTAAAAATGCCTCTCAGCATTTCGTTATATAGAAGGATATTTAATAATATCAATCTTTGTACATTGACAATTGAATAGCTTTTGAATATGAGGATACCTGAACTGAATATGCATGCGGCGTGTCTGTTCAGAGCATACAATCCTAAAAGAAGAGGGTTAGGGAACGGAAATATTTGAAAGCGTAATAAAACGATTTATTAACTGCGCAAGAGATAGCTTAATAAAAACTATATGTGTAGGTGATGAAGTGCAAAAAACTATATCTACACTTGATTTTTTTGATACAGAATTGAAAGGAACGATATTTATGACAAGATTAACGAAGTATGAGAAGGAAACTATTATTCTTACAAATGAGGAAGATGATTTTTGGAATGTGTTTACATATAACAAAGGATTGCAACGCAGGTTTATGTCCTTTGCTGAACAATATCCAGAAAATTGTCGATTCAAGAGCCAGAATAATGAAGGGGGAATGACATTTGAGATAGACCAAGGTAGGTTATCGGTTCGTTTGACAGCACCGTATTCAGAGGAAAGAAGGAAGGCATCTAGTGATTATGCTAAGAAGCATGGAATGAATGCTAATAAAAAATAAGCACCAGTTTTTGACAGTAGTTTTTCTATAAAATAAGGATATTTAATCTACTGATTTGTTGAAAAAGGTAGTTAAAAGTAGTATAATTAAAAGGTTAATTTATAAAAAAGCGGAGGAATTATAATGGCACGTCCTAAGAAAAATGGAACGTATTTGAATGTTTGTATAGAAAAATCAATATATGAAGAATTAGAAAGTTTCAGTGAAGAAGCCGGTCAAACGAAGACGATTGTAGTAGAGAGAGCTTTATTGGAATACATGAAGGAGTATAAAAAGAAGCAAGAAATGCTTCAGTCTTTGGAGGCTAGTTATGAGAAATAATAAGTTTACTTGTTTAGATTTATTCTCAGGGGCGGGAGGTTTATCCAGAGGCTTTTATGATGCAGGATATGATGTTGTATTGGGAGTTGATTTTGATGCTGCAGCATTACAGACATTTAAAGCCAATCACGGTACGGCAGAAACAATGAAATTAGATTTGTTTGATCATACTAATATTGATGTAATTATTGATTATTTAACTAAAGAGGGAATAAAATTAGATGTTTTAGTTGGTGGTCCACCATGTCAGGGATTTTCAGTAGCAGGACCAAGAGATATGAATGATAAAAGAAATTCACTTTATACAGCTATGGTAAAACTTGCAGATAGAGTGAAACCACAAGCTGTGATTTTAGAAAATGTTCCAGGAATGGTTCAGACTAATGGAGGAATAGGAGCTAAGAGGGTTGTAGAAGATTTCCTAAAAATTGGATATAAGATGGTTCCTAAGTTGTTGTATGCACCAGATTATGGTCTTCCACAGATGAGAAAGAGAGTATTTTTTGTTGGTTTAAGAGATGGAAATGAAGAATTTGTTTTTCCAGAACCAACAGTAAGTAAGGAACACTATGTAACATGTGAAGAAGCTATCGGAGATCTTCCTTCATTGCAAACTGAGGATGGTGAAATTATTTATGGAGAAGAGGAACAAGATTATATTTGTGACATTCAAAATGATTATCAAAGAAAAATGAGGAAAAATTCTCAAAAGGTTTATAATCATATAGGGAGTGTACCTATTGAAAAAACAAAACATATGATTTCATTAGTTCCTGAAGGTAAAAACTATAAGGCTTTACCACCAGAATACCAAGGCATTTACAAATATCATGAAGCATTAACGAGATATCATAGTAAGAAACCATCAAATACTATTAATACGGGACATCGTTCTCACTTTCATTACAAATGGAATAGAATTCCAACAGTAAGGGAAAGTGCAAGACTTCAAAGTTTTCCAGATGATTTTATCTTCTATGGAAACAAGTCTGAGCAATTTAGACAAGTTGGAAATGCTGTTCCACCTATGCTAGGGCAAGTTGTTGCAGAAGCATTATTACCATACCTAAAGAAAGAAGACGAATGAGATGAGAAAATATAAGATGATAGATCTATTTGCAGGATGCGGAGGTCTGGAAGATGGATTTTTGCAGACAGGCAATTATGAGGATATAGCAGCTGTAGAGTGGTTGCGTCCACAGGTCAACACCTTAATTAATAGACTTGAAACAAAATGGGGAATATCAGATGCAAAAGAACGAGTTATGCATTTCGATATACAGCGTGAAAAAGAGCTTTTTGAAGGTTGGAATGATTCAGAATTTGGAAAAAGTAAAGGTCTTGATTATTATGTGAATCAAGTCGGAGGAATAGATATCATTATTGGTGGTCCACCATGTCAAGCATATTCAGTTGCAGGTCGAGTTAGAGATGAAAATGGAATGAAAGATGATTACCGTAATTATTTGTTTGAACATTATTTGAGTGTTGTGGATAGATATAGACCGAAAGTATTTGTATTTGAAAATGTTCCGGGAATACTTAGTGCAGCACCTGATGGAACTCCAATTACCTCTTTAATAACTAAAAGCTTTGAAAAGATAGGATATACTATTATTGAGAATTTGAAGGAAGCTAAAATCAATGCCAGTGACTACTCTGTACCACAAAATAGAGAAAGGATAATAATTGTTGGTATAGATCATCGTAGGATCAAAAATCCCGAAAAATATCTTGATGTGTTTTATAAGGAACTGCTTCCTATGCAAAAGGGTACCCAGAAAATCACCGTTAAAGAAGCAATCGGAGATTTGCCCAAGTGTAAACCATATTTTGATGAAGAACATCATAAAAAAAGAAAATCACATGAAACTCCAGAGTGTTCTTTGACATGGCATAAGCCGAGATATCATAATATGCGAGATATGGATACTTTTAGAATCTTAGCAGAAGATATTGAATCTGGGAGACGAGAATATGATAGCAAAAAAATCAGTGAATTATATGAGAAGAAAGTAGGATCAAAGTCACCGATACATCGTTATCATGTACTTGAATCAAATCTTCCAAGTACAACTATTATTGCGCATTTGTACAAAGATGGGAATAGATTTATTCATTATGATTCTGAACAATGCAGATCTATTACGGTAAGAGAAGCTGCTAGACTACAATCTTTTGAGGATGATTTTGAATTTGTTGGTACACAAGGAAATGCATATCAAATGATTGGAAATGCTGTTCCACCTAATCTTGCAAAAGCCGTAGGTTTTGCAATAGCAAAAATGTTAGAAATGATGGAGGGAGAATAAAATGTACCATTATTTATTTACGAATGATTTACGAATATCAACACTTGATAATTCATTACAAAATGCAGGACATTGTTTTGTTACAGGGACAGTACCGACTGCAACAGAGAACAAAAGTGCAAATAATAATATGAAAACTTTGGGATTTTATTTCAATCTTACAGAAGATAGTATATGTGCAAAACAAGCAAAAGAAGGAAATATAAGAGCTGTTGTGTTTAATTTCATTAAAAAATTTCAGTTTCCCAACCTTAGAACAGTAGAATGTTTAGATAACTGTATTAATGATGGAATTACTTTAGCGCCTATGCGAGTGATAATAAAAGTCTTATATACTATGAATCTTTTTTATGGAAGTGCAACAGCATATTTAACAAGAGATGAAATCAAATATTTTATTTTTTACAATGATGAGGTTGCAAAAACAAGACACATAGACTTTATTAGGCTGATTAATGATATTGTTCAATATAGAAATAATGGACAATATCCTGAATACATTTCAACTAAGGATTCCGAACATGAGTGGAAACAGGAAGATAGACAAATTCGTGAAATGGTAAAAGTTTTGAAATGGTCTGGATGTGTTGTTGAAAGTGAAGAAAAAATTACAATAACCAATGAAGGACTCTCACAAGAAAACAAGGCAGCTATATACGATATTATAAACTATAGTGGTTTTTGGAATGGAAATACTCTTGAAAGTTATCGTCAATATATGGATATGGATGACAACTTAATAGACGAATCTGATGAGCCAGTTGATTCAAATAATGAAGAAGTAGAAAGAATTACTGGTGGAGAGAACATATTGTATTATGGTGTTCCAGGAAGTGGAAAATCTTATGCAATTAGCAAGATTTGTTCTGATGAAAGATACATGGAAAGAGTTGTATTTCATCCTGATTATATATATTCTGATTTTGTTGGACAAATTCTTCCAAGGTTAGATGAGAACAATAAATTAGAGTATATATTTACGGCAGGTCCTTTTACTAGAGTATTACAAAAAGCAAGTGATGATCCGAGTAATATGTATTATCTCATTGTTGAGGAAATAAATAGAGGAAATGCGCCTGCAATTTTTGGAGAGATATTCCAATTATTAGACAGAAATGAAGATGGAGCGAGTGAATACGGAATTTCAAATTATGAAGTGGCAAAAGAAGTATATGGAAATACAAATCACTCTGTAAAAATTCCATCCAACTTAACTGTTCTGGCAACGATGAATACTTCTGATCAAAATGTATTTACTCTTGATACGGCATTTCAGAGAAGATGGAAGATGAAGCATATTCCAAATAGATTTAATAACGAGCATTCAAAAGATATTATTCAAGGAACACAAATAACTTGGGGAGCATTTGCTACGGTTATCAATGAAATGGTGGTTGATATAAATCTGGATGTAGCAAGTTCAGCAGATAAACGATTAGGAGCATATTTTGCAAAAGTTTCAGAATTAAAAGCAGATGTTTTTCCAGAAAAGGTATTAAAATATTTATGGGATGATGCTTTTCGTATGGACAAGGAGAGTATCTTTGATGAAAAATATAAGGCTCTTGAAGATGTGATTGAAGAATATGAGTGTTCAAAAACAGATAAGTTACAATCTGTTTTGAAAGCATCAGTATATAAAAAAATGCTAGATAGAATCGAGAGTGAGAAAAAAAGTGAATTGGAAGACGATGTAGACAATCAGTAAGAAGGTGATATTATGAAAGATTTTAACCTTAGAGATAAGTGTAGCATAAACACCAACTACGACACTGATACATTTGTTGGAATAAAATGTGAAAATGGTGATTATAGCATTTGTTTTCCTTTGGGATTTCAGATGTCTGAGTCAGATCGACAACTTCGAAAAGATATTTTACTTCTGTTAAATTCAATAAAAGAAACAACTATGAAAAAAGAATCAGAAGTATACAATGATTTTAAAGAATATAGTCAGTTAGATTTTCCATTCCAGGCTTATCTTGCGCTAATATATGATTATTATAATCGAGGATATTATCATGAGATAGAAGTGATTTACAATGTTTCCAAAAGAGGTAAAATAGATTGGAATCGAACCATTAAAACGCAAAAACCATCTATTCAAGATGGGCAAGCTTTCTATTTGGATTTTGTAACAAAAAGAAATAGTATAAATGAGGATGAACTGATTACATTAATTCATGAGTATTGTGTTTTTGATAGTTTTGAAAAAATTGGTTGGTTATTTACAGATAAATTACCTTCAAAGCCAAGATTGAAATTTAATTATAAGTTATTCAAATCAGTAATTAGAGAAAAATTAGGAAGAACTTTTAATGATAAGAATAAAAAGTTGTTTAGAAATATGTTAGCTATTATTGATTATGAAGGTAAAAATAATGAACAGCGAGAATACAAGTACGGAACAAATCGGTTTGAGTATGTATGGGAATCAATGATAGACAGAGTTTTTGGTATTGAGAAAAAAGAACAGTATTTTCCCAAAACTACATGGACATTATCAGAAAGAAAATATGATAATGCGTCATTAGAGCCTGATACAATAATGATTGTTAATAATGATGTATATGTATTAGATGCAAAATATTATAAATATGGTGCCACAAGAAGACCGTGGGATTTACCAGAATCTACATCCATTAACAAGCAGATTACATATGGGGAATATATAGCCGAAGAGATGAAATTTAAAAAAATACATGGAGAAAATTTCAAGACATATAATGCTTTTCTGATGCCCTACAATATGGAAGACTGGAAAGCTACAACTCCTATTAAATCAATCGGAAAAGCAACCAGTAGTTGGAAACATGGTTGTAAAGAATATGAAACTATTATAGGTGTTCTAATTGATGTTAAGCATTTAATGAAAATTAGTAGCAATCGTGAAGATCAAGAAGAGATGTTGGCTTTGGCTAATGTAATTGACAGTAATTTTATAAAAGAATAATGATTAAGCCAAAGGCTCTCAACTGTAAAAAGTTGAGAGCTTTTGTTTTGCTCATTTGCAAAATTTTCATTTATGCATAGATTGGAAAAATAGCTGAAGCCGTTGTGATTGATTAAAGGATAACATCAATTACTTCGGCTTCTGATGTCAAGGAGTTCAGAGGACAGAATGTTCTTTGATGGGGTTAAGGGGCAAAGCCCATTATCAGGTTAAGGGTGAAACGCCTTGCCCAGTTAAGAGACGTTTCGTCACTTAATACTGGGTATTTCCTGACGATAAAGACAGGACTTATGGCAGCTTCGCTACAGTTCTCTGCGAGAACAGAAAGAAAGGAGACGACAAAGTGAAACTAACTAGACATAATGGAAGAACTGGAAAGAATGGTGTTTATAATCCTAAGCACAATGATAGACAGTTCGATATTGATAATAGTGATCATATTGATTTGGAACGAGCCAAGAGAAATGTTTATTGGGATTGTTATAATGGTATCAGATTTGCTTCAGTAATAGGAAAAGAGGATGAGATTGTCGATTCCTTTGAAGAAGTTGAACAACTTTTTTATAAGATTCATTATCAAGACTATGTGGAAGGACAGAATGCAAGAAATTTAAAAAATCATCATCCTGAAAGAAACAGAACAACAGATGATATTAGGACTCATAAGAAAACATGTCCGGAAGAAACCATTTATCAGATTGGAACAAAAGATGACTATGTTGATCCGGAGGTGTTGTTGACTATCGTAACAGAATTTATTACAGAACTTAGTGATCGTTTTGGAGAACATTTTCATTTATTGAACTGGTCCTTGCATTTGGATGAATCCACTCCACACATTCATGAACGCCATGTTTTTGATTGTAAGAATGCTTATGGAGAAATATTTCCCCAACAGGAAAAAGCACTTGAAACATTAGGTTTTGAATTGCCAAATCCAGAAAAGAAGGCTGGTAGATTTAACAATAGGAAAATGGTTTTTGATGCTACTTGCAGAATACTTCTTTTTGATATTTGTAAAAAGCACGGATTAGAGTTAGAAGAAGAACCAAGTTATGGTGGAAGGGAATATCTTGAAAAGCAAGATTATATTCGAATGAAGCAGAAAAAGGATATTGAATCTTTGGAAGAATCAATTCAGAGTCAAATAGAAGTGGTTAATCAGAAAAAATATGAGATCTTTGAACAAGAGGTTCAGTACAAAGAAAACAGCATAAAGATTATTGATCAAGAGAAAAAGCTCAAAGCACAGTCAGTAGAATTTTTTGATAATGCGGAGCGAATTCTTCAGCAAGACGAAACATTGAAACAGCTTGAATTTAAAATTGAGGATGTAGAAAAACTGATAGATGATGTTACGGATGAGGTTTATGAAAAAGCGGTGGAAAGAATTGCAGATGAAATTGAGATTGCTACTAGGAAAGAGGATATTAAATTGGTGGAGGATAGTAAGAAATGGGTTTTAAGCCCAGAGAGAAAGGCACCTAAAAGAGAAAAACAGTATGCTCTTGATCGTTTAGATGGAGTAGTTAAAAAGATTGAGTATGCAATTACGAAGACGATTTCGAAAATGAAAAACAGATTATTGAAACCGGAAAACAAAAATATCATGGTTCAAGAAATAAAAAAAGAAGTAAAACCATCTATATTAAAAAAATTATCTGAGAAGAAAGCAAGTATAACAAGAAATGGAGAAACTGGAAAATTGAATAAAGAATCCTCATTAGATAATGAGCGATAAGAGCATTTTGGGAATTCCGTTGGGAGAAACAGAGTGCTCTTTTTTGATAGGAGGGATTATGGGATTATTTGATGAAGTGAAAGAAAATGTGACAGTTCGGCAGGCGGCTGAATTTTATGGATTTAAGATAACAAAATCAGGGCTGATCAGTTGCATTTTTCATAATGACAAAACACCAAGCATGAAAGTAGATAGAAGATATTATTGTTTTGGTTGTGGAGTGACTGGTGATGTGATAGATTTCACAGCACAGCTTTTTGGACTTTACTTAAAAGAGGCTGCATTAAAATTAGCAGATGATTTCGGGATTCAAATATCTAGAGTAGACAGAAGAAAAATAAAAAACCCAAGGAAGATTTTGAAGAGCAAACCAGAAAAAAATTTAGTGAAATCAGAAGAACAAGAGTATATAGAATGTGTTCGTGCGATGCTGGATTACCGTATATTGTTGCGAAAATGGAAAAAAGAATTTGCACCTAAATCGCCGGAAGAAGAGTGGGATGAAAAATTTGTAGAGGCGTTGAAATATCTGACCATTGTTGAATATTACTTAGATCTTTTACTATTCGGAGAAGAGGAAGAAAAAGTGCAAGTCATTGAAAAGATTAAGAAGGAGGTTGAAAAGATTGATAGAAGATGCAGAAAAAATGGATGAAAATAAAAAGAAGGATACTTTGAAACGGATGAGCGAGATGGCAGATCTAAATGCAATCAGACAAATTAAGGAATGTTTATTGAAAAATGAAAAGGGAGATATCAAAGGAACGGTTCAAAATTATATGATGATTTTTCGAGATGATCCATTGATTAAAGGTTGTCTTCGATATAATCGGTTGTCTGAAAGAGTCGATATATCGAGGAAACTTTGGTGGGATGAAGATTGGGAGATTCTGACCGACAATGCGATTGATCAGTTTTATCTATATTTTGAAGTGTACTATGGATTAGGAAATGAAAAAAATTTGTATAAGGCATTGCAAATTGAAGCTGCAAACAGAGCGTATCACCCGATTTGCGAATACCTAGAAACATTAAAATGGGATGGAGAAGAACGAATACGATATGTGCTGAAAAAATATATGGGGGCAGATGATTCAGACTATGTATATGAAGTATTAAAACACTTTATGATGGAGGCTTTATTGCGAGTGTTTTATCCGGGAATAAAAGCGGATGAAATGCTTTGTCTTGTGGGACAACAAGGAGCAGGAAAATCCACATTTTTTCGTTTTTTATCCTTGAAAGATAATTGGTTTTCGGATGATTTAAGAGATTTGGGGGATAAGAAGGTATTTGAATCAATTAGAGGACATTGGATCATAGAAATGTCTGAAATGATTGCTGCTATCAGTGCAAAAAGTAACGAAGAAATAAAATCATTTTTGAGCCGACAAAAGGATACATATAGGACGGCCTATGCACGTTTTGAAAAAGATCGAAAAAGGCAATGTGTATTCGCTGGATCTACCAATACCTATCAGTTTATTCCGTTTGATAGAACTGGTGCAAGAAGGTTTCTTCCAATCATGATTGATGCTTCAAAAGCAGAGAAACATATTTTAGATGATGAAGAAGAAGCCAGAGCATATTTTAATCAATTGTGGGCAGAAGCAATGATTATTTATCACAGTGAAGAAAACAAAGGTGATCTTCTGAAATTCACAAAAGAAATGCAAAAGGAAATTGATGAGTACCGGAAACAGTTTATGCAAGAGGATACTTTGGCAGGAACAATCCAGGGGTGGCTTGATAATTATAAAGGAAATTATGTATGTTCTATTCAGATTTGGAGTGAGGCTTTTAATCACGGGGATCGTGAGCCTAAGAAGTATGAGACGAATGAAATCTGTCAAATCATGGATACTCAGATTATTGGATGGAAGCGAGGTGGTTATCATAGATTTACCTCAGAAGGGTATGGAAGACAACGCTGTTGGACTCGAAAAAGTGAAGAGATAGAGGGCGGCAACGAAATTGGCGGAGATGGATTTAGAGAACTTTCGGCAACAGAACAAATGGAACTTCCGTTCCATTAGCCCGACAAGAGAGAGGAAATCTTTCTGATAATACAGCTGTTTTATTCAAAAAACGAACTTTGTTGCCAGTTTTGATGACATATGAAAATGTTGATTTTACTGGTTATTTATACTGTTTTTTAAGATGGCAACAAAGAACATTAAAAAATAAAATAAGAAAGAAGATAATATATTGATTTTCGGTATGAAAGAAATAAAAAGTTTTGAAATAGTTTGTTGCCAGGAGCTTGATGAGATAAAAGCACCTGAAAAATAAGTTCCTCTCTCTGTCGGGGAAATTAGGAAAAATAAGTCTATAAAAAAGGAAGGAGGAAGATGCCTATGGTAAAAGAAGTTCCTATTTGGGAAAAGAGTAATTTAACTCTTGAGGAAGCAGCTGCATATTCTGGTATCGGAATTAACAAGCTCCGCAAAATGACGGATGAGCAGAATTGCCAGTTTGTTTTATGGAATGGAACAAAGCGATTGATTAAACGTAAAAAATTAGATGAATATACGGAAACAGCATATTCTATATAAATTATTGGTGTAAAAAAATGAATGATTAGGCGTAGAAAAGAGACTTTGCAAGCGTTATAATAAGTTTGCAGAGTCCTTTTCTTTGTATAGAAAAGGAGAAAAGAATGCAAAAAAGAAAAGATCATAAAGGGAGAGTGTTGAAAGACGGAGAAACCTATCGAAAAAATGATGGACTTTATATGTATCGTTGGATTGGTGGAGATAAAAAAAGACATGCGGTATATTGTTCTACATTAGAAGGCTTGCGTGAAAAAGAAAAAGAAATTCAGAATGATCTGCGTGATGGGATCCAACAAGGAAGCTCGAACATTACATTGAATGATGTCTATAAAATGTGGAAAAATGATAAGGTGGGATTAAAGCAAACTACTCGCAATAATTATATTTATATGTATGAGCATTTTGTTATGAATGATTTTGGAAACAGAAAGATAAAGGAAATCCGAAAATCAGATGTGAGAAGATACTATAATGGCATTGTGGATTCTAAGAAAATGTCAGTTGCAACATTGGAGAGTATTCATACGGTGCTTCATCAAGTATTTATATTAGCGGTTGAGGATGGTTATATTAGAATAAATCCTAGCGACTTAGTTTTAGGAGATGTGAAACGATCACATAACTTTGAAACACCTAAACGTCATGCTCTTACAATTCCGCAGCAAGAAGCTTTTGTTTCCTATATAAATAAAAGCGAAAAATATAACCATTGGCTTCCATTGTTTACATTCTTCTTGGGAACAGGATGTCGTGTATCAGAGGTAGTTGGGTTACGTTGGGAAGATGTTCATATGGATGAGAATTATATTGAAATTAATCACAATATGGTGTACTACCAGAGAGATAAAGGCAAGTGCTATTTTTCAGTAACATCACCAAAAACTACTGCAGGATACCGAATTATTCCAATGTTGCCAGAAGTAAAACAGGCACTTTTGAATGAGAAAAAATATCAGGAGGAAGTAGGGTTAACTTGTCAGGCATCAATTGATGGATATACAGATTTTATTTTCTTGAACAGAAATGGTTTTGCACATAATCCTCAGACAATCAATAGAACAATCAAACGTATAACTCTGGCATATAATGAAGAAGAAATAGAAAGAGCAGAAAGAGAACGTAGAGCACCAGTTTTACTGCCTAATTTTTCTTGCCATAATTTGCGACATACATTTGCTACAAGGTATTGTGAGAATGAAACAAACCTTAAAGTAATTCAGGAAATTATGGGACATAAAGATATCGCAACAACGATGGAAATTTATGCGGAAGCAACAAAAGAGGCGAAAGTTAAATCATTTGAAGATTTATGCGGTAAGATTAAAATTTCATAATAAGGGACGCACACCAACAACTGCACCACTTTTACACCAAATTGGTGGTAACTTGTAATAAAAGTTGTAGAGTTATATAAAAATGTAGATTATTAGAAGCTTGAAGAATAGAGAAGCGTAGAGGCAAATAGATATATATAAAATCTCGCTGCAAGCTCCCGACAATGAAGTCGTTAGAAAAGTAAGAACCCAGTAAAACCAAGGGTTTCAGCACTTGGATGTACTAAAATATATAGTTGGTCAAGGGGTTTTGACCAAGATTTGACCAATTTTTGGCATAGTCAAAAAAAGATTAGTACAGGTTAGTACAGATTGCTTAGTCTGAAAAATTAAAGATTGTATTACTTAGAGGACATTTTCTAAAGAAATTTAGAAGATGTCCTTTTTTGCGTTATAGGAACAATTGAAATACCGAAAGGAGAATAGCATGGAACACACAAAGGCATATCAGGAATTTAAGAAGAATGGTAATACAAAGTTTGTAAGATATAGCGAAGGAGCAGAAATGTATCATATGGGCGTATCAAAGTTTATGCAAATGGCTAAGGATGCCAAAGCAATCTATAAGTTAGGTCAGTTAGTGCTTGTGAATTTAAAAATATTTGATGAGTACATTGAGACATTCCATATAGTTGATGATGAATTTTATAAGTAGGTGAAAAGGATGGTAACACAATTACAGCCGGATGTTAGGGCTTATCTTCATGGTGGGGAGGTAATAAAAAGATACATAAGGGTCGAAGAGGTGGCTCATGAATATGGATTAAGTGTTGAAGAAACTGAATATATTGCTAAGGCGGCAGGTTCTTTATACAAGCTTACCCATATTCATTTAGTAAAAAAGGAAAGGTTTGATGAGTTTATGAAACACATATACAAAGTGCCTGGAACAAATAAACAGATAATTAAAAAGTTTGCGAGAATTGGAGAAGCTTCAATTATATACAGTATTGGCAGACATAGATTTATCGAGTTGGCTAGAGCAGCAGGTGCAACATATAAAATAAATGAGGGAACAGGGGGGACTGTGTTAATCAATTTGGAAATATTTGATAATTATATGGAGCAATTCAGACAACCTGCAAGACCTTTGAAAGAGCCGTTATATGGGCAGGAAGAAGGTGAATTGAATGAGTAACTCATATAAGTTCTATTCAGATACAAAAGACATTATGAAAAAATATGTAAATGCTACTGAGGGTGCCATTATTTATGGCATAAGTAAATCAAGGATTATGGTTTTGGCTTCTGAAGCAGGGGCAGTGTATAAGGTTGGAAATTCAGCGTTGATTAACACTGATATCTTTGAGATGTATTTGGAAAAATTTAAGGAACCAACAAGACCATTGCCCAAGCATATTTGGAATAAATTGTTAGGTGAAGAAAAAAGACCGCAATAGTACCTGTTTTGATAAAAAAGACCCGTGATTGTCACTTTCGGCATTATAGAAACTAATGTAATATATGGACATTCCAAGAAAAACTTGGGATGAACAATTTAATAATCAGTTACAGATTTGCAAAGTAGTTTGCACTGCAGAGTATCTGTAGGTAGTAAATTTACGGGGCATGTACCTGGAAGATGAAAGTCACAGCTATCATATTAGTAGCCTGATGGATCGAAAGATGAAGGGTGAGAAGTTGGATGGAAATCTGGAAAAAGGATTCGCATGTTGCGTAAGGATAATCAACCACAGAGGGCGAGAAGTTTGTCCTTATCCTCAAAAGGCTAAAAGAGGAGATAGTGCTTCTGATAATTCAGAAGGGCGTCGTGAAACACATTTTGTGGCTCGTCTGTAACTCCCGGAGGTGAGAACACCTCTTTGTACACGGGGCGATATAGGAGTCTAGAAGACTGGCGTGTACCTACATGCTTAGCATTAAGCATAGCCATGTAGACTATATCACTTCCAAATTCAAATTTTGTCTATATGGCAACTAATTTGAAGGAGGATAAAGTGATGATGGGATTTAGCATAGCATTTATAATTATTGTTCTTATCGTATTGTATTCATTAGCAAGGACAGCAGGTGAGTCGGACAGGATATTGGAAAATATAAGAGAGCAATCACTCCTTGGAAGGGAGGAGAGCTCTGGTGGGAACAGTTGAAAAAAGAGATAAGCATAAGAAACGCAGGTTTGTATCTCCAGAAGAAAAGCTTGAAAGAGAATTAAAAGATTGTATGCATTGTAGATTCTTCTGGGGACATAACAACAGATGTGCCAATGGAACATGTTGTAAACCATCTAAGAAAAAAGAACAGAAACTTCCGACGGAATGTGTCGGATGTCCATATTATCAAGGGAATGGTTATTGTTTTCCTTGTATGCGAAAGCTGATAGGAAAGTAGGTGGTTAAGATGTTCAAGTGGCTGTTTAAGGAGAAAGGATGTGCAAAACATATGAATAACAAGTTAGAAGTAATCGGCATTGATCATGGTTGGTCAATGATGAAAACAATTTCTCAGGTATTTGTCACAGGAGTTAAGGAGATTACAACAACTCCGGCACTTTTCGGCGATGTACTTGAGTATGAAGGAAAGTTCTATAAGGTTGGAACTGTGAGGCAGGAAGTAAAGGATACAAAGGTCGAAGATGACAGCTTTTATCTTCTCACTCTTGCAGCAGTTGCTAAGGAACTTAAAAGAAGAGGTCTTGCAGAGGCAAAGGTATTCCTTGCAGTAGGAAGTAAAAACTTCTGTCCGCCTCAACATGAGCAATCCTCAGCATGTGAAAATCAATGATGTGATTCAGAACCTTGATCCGAAGATTTTCAAATCTAAGAACCAGTTCATTATAGATGCGATTCAGTTCTACATTGATAATTATGGAAAAGAAACTTTTGTTATCAAGAAGAAGGAAAAAGAGAGGGCTGAATATATCCGGTCAGAAGATATTGATGACATTAAGGAAGAAGTCATTGAAGCAGCAACCAATGAGGCTAGGAAAGAGGTCATAAGGCTGTTAGGCGGAGTGATATCCGGGATGAATGTTGGTCAGCCGGTAATAATGCAGGCAGCCAATAGTGAAGCACAAGAACCTACAGAAGATGTTATGGACGATGCAGATGTTGCAGGACTTGCAATGGGATGGATGTCGAAAGGAGACTGATTATTATGAGAAGAGTTATGGGAGCCGTAGGAACAGTAATTTTAGAGATACTCAAGTGGATATTAAGGATAATTCTTGGAGCTTTGAAGCTGGTCTTAGGACTTGCCAAAATAATTCTTCTTCTATTCGCTATGGTGGTAAGGGTATTTCTTTCATTCGTAAGAATGGGCACATTTTGAGAGGAGGTGAGCATATATGCAGGCAAAGGGTTTATTCTTGAATTATAAGAAAGACAGACGACTTATGCAGTATTTCTTTAAAATAAGAGAGCTGGTATAATGAAAGGAGTTTAAGATGCACAGAATACGGGACAGTCCGATGTGTCCCGTGCATTACAGATAAATAGTTCACCGCAAGGGTGGATGGCACGGAACACAAAGCCCGTCCCTCTTGCGGAGAAGGGATGGGTGATTACTATGAAGAAGATAAGTATTATCTTATTATCCGCAGTACTGGTCTTTTCAATGGCTGCCTGTAATGGTGGTAAGGAAAAGGCTGATAATCAGACAGAGAAACAGACGGAAAGCGTAAAGCCAACTGAAGAAGTAGCAATGGCAACGGAAGCTGTCACAGAGGTCACAACCGAAGCTGGAAGTGATGAGACAGAGAAAGATATTGCCGAGGCTAAAGATTCAGAAGAGAAGACTGATAAAGAAGATAACCGATCCGCAGATAATGAAACTGCTTCAAAGCAGGAAGAAAAGCCAAAGCAGAATGACGAGCCGGAACAGAAAGCTCCTGTAAATGATAATGAGGAAGCTGGCGGAAATCAGAGTAATGCAGGTAATGGTGGTCAGACTACAGACAGTCCGAAAGACAATGTGAGCAACCCACAGCCTGCATCCGTGGCATACAGTCCACAGAATGTTGTGTCACTTGCAACAGCAAAGTGTCAGGCAGGAGGAATGATTACCACACAGCAGAATTTACAGAACCATTTGAATGATGGCAGTATCACGCAGGAAGAGTACAATGAGTATTATCCTTACGATGGTATGGAAGGCTCTTATTATAGTGTGTTTGTAGAGACAGACCTTAACAAAGCAAGGGCAAAAGAGGGCAGCAATATCAAAGGATTTGCAACAGTGGTATTCGGTGATTCATTTAAGATCACCAATATTGCAATCCTTGAGAATAAGGACAAGGGAGAGCTTTTTGTATCAATGCCTAGATACCGCTCTAATGAGCGTGATGAAAGCAATGGTGTGATCTATAAGGATGTATGTAATCCTATCACAGCAGAGTTTCGTGAGGAACTCTATACCAATATCCTTGATGCCTATGCAAGAATCAGGGAACCGGAGAAAGAGGAGACACAGAAGCGGGACAGAATACAGGAAATGCCTGAGTTTTCCGTAACTGTGACACCTTATGAGAGGGAAGGCAGTAACATCAAGGGACTTGCACGCATTTACTTTGAAAACAGTTTCATCGTAAATAACATCAATATCGTGCAGGGTAAAGAGAAAATCTTTGTATCAATGCCTTCTTATAAGACAAAGCAGGTGGATGAGCAGGGCAAGCCAATCTATCAGGATGTCTGCTATCCGGTCACAAAGGATTTCAGGGAAAAACTCTATAATGAGATTATCTCGGAATATGAGAAAGCAAAGGATAAGAGCAACGAAAAGGCGAGGGAGAGTGCCGAGAAACATCATGGCAATCCCGATAAAGAGAAGGACAAAGAGGCAACACCCTTTCGATAATCAATAATCATGTTACTGGGGCGGCCAAGGCTGCCCCACTTATAGAATGGAGGAAACAGAATGGATATGGAAGCAGGAAAAACACTTACCAATGAAGAGGTCATAAGGGAACTTCTCGAATTATTAAAGAAAAATGCCATGAAAGAGCAGGCAAACGATGTATTTGAGATATGCAGCTATGTGGATGGACTGGAGAAAAAGATTGATTCCATGACGGAAGAACTAACCAACATGCAGAACCAGATCAAAGAAATGCAGGAGGATACACTTGTCAATAATGCTAAAAAGGCATTGGCGGAAGCACGGGAGCGACTTAATACCAGATGTGAGCAGATAAAGTCGCAGGTATCAGAAGTGAAAGCACAGGTCAAATCTACAGCAAAGAGCATAGTTGATGAAGCAAAGGCAAAGGGAAGAGCTGCATTATACAGGGTATCTGAGTTCTTAGGAATTAAGAAAAGACTTCTTGATATCCGAGAAAATGTAAGAGGTGCAATCAAGACAACGGATAATGATATAGCAAAGACAGCGCTTCTTGCAAAAGGATTTCGTGAAGCTGGTCAGACAGTAGCCAATGCATTTCGTACTTTTGCTGACAAACCGGAGGCGGATTATTCACAGAAAGAGCAGAAACATTTCATTACAAAGGCAGTACTTGCACCTATGAAAGTAGTGAAAAAGATGTTTGTGTTAATGGAGCTGCATCTGGACGCTTCGATTGATAAGCTGGATAATCTGGCGATGAATGTGCAGATAGATAAGGAAAAGCGTATAGAGAATACGAAGAATCTGAAACAGACAGAGCCGGAGAGGGCAGAAGCTGAGCGAGTAGAAGCAGAGATTGTAAATTCGCCGATGGTCGCTGAACCACAGGAGTATCAGTATAATGCAGATGCATTTGAGGCTAGAGGTGCGGATGAGGTGAAGCAGGAAGCGTCACATAAGGAAGTATCAAAGGTAAGAGAAGATAAAGCCAGATAGATATGAGGACGTGGGAGAGATTCTGCGTCCCAACGTCCGTGTGGGCTTGCTTTTATTCGGATATTCGTATATAATGTATCGTGTTGAGTATTATCCATGCGGAGGTGCGGTATGAACGGGATCAAGGGCTATATCTCCATTCGGGAGGCGTCTTACCGTTGGGGCGTGTCAGAGCGGCGGGTCAACCAATACTGCGCCGAAGGGCGGATCCCCGGCGCGTCCCGGTTCGGGCGTTCATGGGCGATCCCGGAAAATGCGGAGAAACCGTCCGACCCGCGCTTTCAAGGACAGCACCGCGATTCCGGCAGGACAAGCACCTGACGGATACCCCTCTGCATGGGAAGCATCCGCAAAAAGGAGGTGAACGCTATGGCCTGCGACGAGAGCTTGTACCGCCAATATCTGAACGGCGACGACGAAGGGCTCAATGCCCTGATGAAAAAATACGGCGACCCCCTGACCCTGTATATCGACGGCTATCTGCACGACGTTCACGAGGCGGAGGAGCTGATGCTGGATGTTTTCGCCTACCTGTTCACCAAAAAGCCCCGCATCCGGGACGGCGGCTTCAAGGCGTATCTCTATAAGGCGGCGCGGCACATGGCGCTGCGCCATAAGAGCAAACGGAAGCCCCTGTTCAGCCTCGATACGCTGACCGGCGAGCCGGACGGACGGCTGCTGGCGGAGGAGGTCATTCGGACGGAGGAGCGAAACCGCGTTCTGCACTTCTGCATGGACGAAATGAACCCGGACTATCGGGAGGTGCTGTATCTCACCTATTTTGAGGATATGAGTTACGCACAGGCAGCGGAGGTCACGGGAAAAACGGTAAAGCAGATCACCAACATGGTGTATCGCGGAAAAAAGAGCCTGCGAAGGCTATTAGAACTGGAGGGAATCACTAATGCGGAGCTATGAAGAGCGTGTTGCGGAGACAAAGCGGCGCATCGCCAAAATTGAGCGGGAGAAACGGCTGCGTCGTAATACAATTACCATGGTTTCTGCCGTGGCGGCGTGTCTTGTGCTGCTCATCGGTGCGTCCCTCGCCATGCCCGGCATTGCTGCAAGCATCCGGACTGGGGATTATGTGTGCTTTGAAACGGCGGCAAGCATCTTTCACGACGGTGCGGCTTTGGGATACATCGTCATCGGGCTTCTGGCGTTTTTACTCGGCGTGTGCGTGACCGTTCTGTGCTTCCTGCTGCGGCAGATGAACCGAGAGGACAGACAGGATGAGGAAAGCGAGGATGTGCATGGAGCTGATTGAAAACCTGCTGCAACTGCTGGTCACATTCGTCGGTGCGCTGCTTTCGGGTATCTTCTACTGGAAAAGCCGCAGGCAGGCGGATTTTCTTCTGCTGTGTTTCTACGGTTGCTTTGCCCTCGGCGCATTCTACTGGACGCTGTATCTGCTGCTGTTCAATACCACGCCGCACGTTTTTTATGTATCGGAGTTCGGCTGGGTGGCGAGCCTCATCTTCCTGCACATTTTGCAAGAAACTCTCGCCACTCAGGACGAGCGCAGCTTCCGTAGCCGCTCTGCATGGCTTGCGCCTGCGTTTGGCGTGCCGCTGCTGGTGTTTTACTGCACCTTCGGGGACATTCTCTCCAACCTAATCTGGTGCGGTATGATGATATGGCTCTCTTACTGCGCCATTCGAGGGCTTGCCTATGCGAAAACGCAGATGGGCACGGTGCAGAATATGCGGTATTTCCATAGCGGCGTGCTGTGCTTTGTATTTGCGGAGTATCTGCTTTGGACTGTGGGCTGCTTCTGGCCGGATACCTCACCGGCAAGCCCTACCTTTTGGTGCGATATGATGCTGACGCTTGCGATTCTGGGGCTGCTGCCCGCCACGAGAAAGGCGGTGGAAGCGTGACCTACATCGAAAACATCTTTCTCTGCATAGTCTCTCCCCTGCTGGTAGCCGCTCTGTGCATGGGCAGGCGGCAGCTTCGCTTTTTCCTGTTTTGCATTGTCGGGATGGGGGTGTGCCTGCTTTCGGCCTATATTAACACCTTTCTTGCGGCGGTATGCCGGGCGGACGCCCTTGCCGCCACGGCGGAGATTGCGCCGGTGGTGGAGGAAATGATGAAGCTGCTGCCGCTGGTGTTCTATCTTTTGGTGTTCGAGCCTGAGGGGAATAAAATCAAGGCTGCCGCCATCATGGTTGCCCTAGCCTTTGCCACCTTTGAAAACGTCTGCTATCTCATCCAAAACGGAGCGGACCGCTTTTCCTTTATTTTCTTCCGGGGCTTCGGCACGGGAGCCATGCATGTCCTCTGCGGACTGATCGTAGGCGGCGGTCTTGCATACACATGGCAGCGGACGTGGCTGAAGGTGGCCGGCACTTGCGGTCTGCTGTGTGCGGCGATAACATTCCACGCCACCTACAATCTGCTGATTGCCTACGGCGGTACGGTGCAGTACATCGCCTACGCCATGCCGGTGCTGCTGGTGGCGGCGGTAAGATTGTCTGCTTTCCGATTATCGCAGAGAAAATAACTGAACATCCTCTATTTGAGAGCTGCTTTTTGGCGGCTCTCAAATTTTTTTAAAAAATTTTTCGTTTTTGGTGAGAGTTTTTTCGATTTTTTGTACCTATATAAGTGAAAGGGTTTTTATTACAGTTTCAGACAAACCGGGAAGGGGGTCAAAGGATATGTACGATACCGCAAAACGGGTCGCACTCGTCAAACAGCGGGTGTGGGAAAACACCCGCCGGAGGCAGCGGCGGGGCATATATAGATTGAGCACCGCGTGTATGCTGCTGTGTACAGTGCTGATGCAGGCGGCGGGCATGATCATCGGGAAGGGACAGACTGCCACAAGGGGAGTGTTCGGCACGATGCTTCTTCGGGAGGACGCGGGCGGCTATGTGCTGGTGGCCATCGTTTCCTTTGCGGCAGCGGTGGTAATTACAGTCCTGTGTTTCCGGCTCAGAATCAGAGAAAACCAGAAAAAAGACGGGGCGGACAAGCCGAACCGATACGAACAGGAGGAGACAAGCCAATGAAGAAACGAATACTCAGCATCCTGGTGATATGCTGCATGGTATTGGGTCTTTTGCCCACAACCGCCTTTGCCGATAATGACAGTGTAAAAAAAGCCATACAGATTGGCACAAGTGGGATCAGCGGTTATGACAGTACAAACAGCAGCTATGACTATATTCATTTTGGCACATGGAATAACAGCACCGTCAAATGGCGTGTGCTGGATACAAAAACAAATATGGCCAATGCCCAGAGGGGGGATGGATTTTTCCTCCTCTCCGAGGTGCTGCTTGGGACAGGGGAATATGGCGGCGTAGAATTTGATTATACGACCCCATATTTCAACGACTGGAAGGGCAGCCGTGGGCAGGACTGGTGTAATGACTTTTACAGCAGAAGTCTCAGCATTACGGAGCAAAAAGCTGTTTTGGCAACCAGCAAAAGTGATGCTCTATATGGTATGTACTATGACGCTTCTGACAACATCCTGGATGGGGACAAGGTGTTTTTTCTCTCGGCAGAGGAAGCGGAAAATGCAGCCTACGGATTTACCGATGACAATGCGCGTATCGCCAATTATGGCGATAGTGCATACGTATGGTGGCTCCGTTCTCCTAGGAGAATGAACCCTGATTCTGCGGGGACGGTCAATGAAAAGGGCGCTGTGATCGGTGAATGGGTAGGCCAAACCAACGCCGCCCGCCCTGCCTTCAACCTGAAGCCGGACTCTGTCCTCCTCGTTTCTGCAGCCGTTGGCGGCAAAGGTACTGCTGACGGAATGTTCAAAATCCCGGAATACAGCGGGGACGAATGGAAATTGACACTTTTGGACGATACCCGTACTTTTAGGGTAACGGAAACTACCGCAGCAGGAAAACCCGGCGGCACGGTTACGCTGAACTTTTCCGGGCCGAGAACGGGGCAGAATGAATATATTTCTGCGATTATCGAGGGTAAAAACGGTGCGACCTATTATGGAAGGATCATGAAGCCCACTGCCGCAGACAGACAGCTCAGCTTTACACTGCCGCATGACCTTGCCAGCGGAAATTATAAACTCCATGTGTTCTCCGAGCAGTATAACGGTGATTACCAGACTGACTACGCCAGCCAATTTCAGACGGTAGCGTTGACGGTGGAGGAGGCAGCCACCGAGCAGTTTGCCCTCACTCCTGGCGGCACCTATTACTTTGACCTCTCCGGTGAGAACATTCCAGGCACAATAAACGATGATTTACCGGACAAAACAATGCATTATGTTCCCTTTACCTATGCCGGGACAGTGGATGCCTATAAGCTCACATCGGAGATGGCAACCACCGAGGAGTATGCACAGCAGAACGAATATACCCACAGCCTGTTCGTGGCAGACTATGCCGTAACGCATACGGCAAGTTGGAATACCTTGAACAATGCGAGTCTGATTTTCGGCAAAGGTTACGCCGCCGGCGGTGTGGACTATACCCTGCGCGCGCCGTCTGAGGGAAGCACTGGTACAGGTTCGGGCAATTCCCAACGTGGCACGCCCCAAAGCAACGAATGGGACAGGATACTGGACAAGAACAACGGATATATCAAAAACTGGAGCGGGATGTCTTCGTGGGGACAGGATACTTCGAGAGATATTGCGTCGCGCCGTGCGGTTCGCGGGTACTATTCGGCCCGCCGCTGGCTCCACAACCGTGCTTCGAACTCCTACCCGAGCCTCGGTTTCCGCCCTGTCCTTGAAGTCCTGGACCCGGACACACTGAGCTCTGACGGGCTGAAAGCCGTTACCCTCGACCTTGGCGGCGGTAAATTGGGGAATAGCTCCGAGGATATTCAAATCATTGTGAAAACCGGCAGCGAGTTTACCGCGCCTGCGTCCGGCGGTTTGACCCGCCCGGACGGAAATACAGGCAGCTACTTTATGTGGCTCGGAAGCAACGGTAAGCTCTACGCCCCCGGCGACAACGTTCCGGCGGACGTTACCAAGCTCACGGCGCAGTTTGCTTTATCAGAACAGTTTTCCCTCAAGCCCGGCGGCGTCTATTACTTTGACCTCTCCGGTGCGGGCATTCCCGGCACGGTGAATGACGCACTGCCGGACAGTACAATGCACTATGTTCCCTTTACCTACGCCGGGACAGTGGACGCCTACAAGCTCACATCAGAGATGGCAACCACCGAGGAGTATGCACAGAAGAACGAATATGTCCATAGCCTGTTCGTGGCAGACTATGCCGTAACGCATAAGGCAAGTTGGAATACCTTGAACAATGCGAGTCTGATTTTCGGCAAAGGCTACGCTGCCGGTGGCGTGGACTATACGCTGCGTACGCCGTCCGTGGGAAGCGATGGTACAGGCTCGGGTAATTCCCAACGCTGCACGCCCCAAAGCAACGAATGGGACAGGATACTGGACAAGAACAGCGGATATATCAAAAACTGGAGCGCAATATATTCGTGGGGGCAGGATACTGCGAGTAATACGAAGGAGGGCAGAGCACTTCGCGGGTACGGTTCGGCCCGCTACTGGAACAGCTACAATGCTATGACCTCCCACTCGGGCCTCGGTTTTCGCCCTGTCCTTGAAGTCCTGAACCCTGATACGATGGGTTCTGACAGGCTGAAAGTCGTTACCCTTGACCTTGGCGGCGGTAAACTGGGCGGCAGCTCGGAGGATATCCAGATCATTGTGAAAAACGGCGGGAGCTTTACCGCACCTGCCTCCAATGGTCTGACCCGCCCCGATGGAAATACAGGCAGCTACTTTATGTGGCTTGGCAGCGACGGCAAGCTCTACGAACCGGGGGATAATGTTTCGGCGGATGTAACCAGGCTGACGGCGCAGTTTGATGAGCAGTTTACTCTTACGATCGGCGACACCTATTGGTTTGACCTCTCCGGCGTGGGCATCCCCGGCACGGCGAACGGCAGTCTGCCGGATGCGTCGCTGCACTATGTTCCCTTTACCTATGCCGGGACAGTGGATGCTTACAAGCTCGCATCAGCGATGGCAACCACAGAGGAGTATGCACAGCAGAACAAATATGCACACAGCCTGTTTGTGGCGGATTATGTCGTGACACATACAGTAGGATGGGATAACCTGGATGACGCAAGTCTGATTTTTGGCAAAAATTACGCCACCGGCGGCATAAGCTATACGCTGCGTGCGCCGTCCACGGGAAGTGATGGTACAGGCTCGGGCAATTCCCGACGCGGCACGCCCCAAAGCAACGAATGGGACAGGATACTGGACAAGGACGATGGATATATCAAAAACTGTGGTGAGGTACATTCGTGGGGGCAGGATACTGATAGTTCTTTGTTGGTGAACCGTGCGCGTCGCGGGTACAATTCCGCCCGCAACTGGAGCGACTGGAATGCTACGTGGTCCCGCTCTGGCATCGGTTTCCGTCCTGTCCTTGAGGTCCTGAACCCGAAAACCCTGGGCGCTGACGGGCTGAAAGCCATTACCCTCGACCTTGGCGGCGGCAAGCTGGGTAACAGCTCTGAGGATATTCAAATCATCGTAAAAAACGGTGAGAGCTTTACCGCACCTGCCTCTGACGGTCTGACCCGCCCGGACGGAAATACAGGCAGCTACTTTAAGTGGCGTGGCAGCGATGGCAAGCTCTACGCACCGGGCGATAATGTTCCGGCGGATGTGGATAAGCTGACGGTACTGTTTGATGATTCGGGCAGTCATACCGTGACCATCACCACGGATGCCCTGCCGGACGGCAAGGTGGGTGAGGCGTACAGCCAGAACCTGGCAGCCGACGGCACTGCACCCATCACATGGAGCATCAGCGGCGGCGCTCTGCCCGACGGTCTGAAGCTGGATGAGAATACCGGCGGGATCAGCGGCACGCCTACCGCAGCGGGAACCTCCACCTTCACCGTCAAGGCTACCAACAGCGCGGGCAGCGATACGAAGGAGCTGTCTATTACGATAACCAAAGCCGCGCCTGCCGAGTATATCGTCAGATTCAATGCCAACGGTGGCGGCGGCACAATGGCAGATGTCACCGGCGTTTCCGGCAGCTACACCCTGCCCTCCTGCGGTTTTACTGAACCGGAAGGCAAGCAATTCAAGGGCTGGTCAACCAGTGCCGACGGTTCGGTTATTTCCGGCACGACCTATGAAGTAAGCTCGGATACTACCTTCTATGCAATCTGGGAGAGTAAAGAGTATTCCATCATCGTAACGGACGGCAAAGCGACAATCGGTGCAGGAAGCGAAATCAGTAAAGCGGCGCAAGGCACAACCATTACTCTGACCGCAAATGCGGCTCCTGACGGTAAGGTGTTTGATAAGTGGGTAGTAGAAAGCGGCAACACTACTCTTGAAGATGCGAACAGTGAAACCACTACTTTCATAATGCCTGACAGTGAAGTCAGCGTGAAAGCGACCTACACAATTCCCCATACCCATACCTACGATCAGGAAATTCAGAAGCCGGAAACCCTCAAGTCGGCTGCCGACTGCACCAACGATGCAGTATATTTCAAGAGCTGCTCCTGCGGAGAGATCAGCACAACAGAAACCTTTACAGCAGCAGGTACACAGCTCGGGCACGCATGGGCAAGCGATTGGAGCAAGGACACAGACAATCATTGGAAAGAATGCTCTCGTTGCCACGAAAAGAAGGACGAGGCGGCTCACGATTACGGTAGCGATAACATCTGCGACACCTGCGGATATGACAAGACAGTACCGCATACGCACAATCTGACCCTCGTTCCCGCAAAGGCTCCTACTTGCACGGAGAAAGGCAACACGGCATATTACACCTGCGACGGCTGTGACAAGTGGTTTGAGGATGCAACCGGTGCATCCGAAATTACCGACAAGACAAGCGTAATCCTTGCGGCAACAGGTCATAGCGCTTCCGACTGGAAGTCCGATAATACCGATCACTGGAAAGAGTGCACCGTTGTCGGCTGCGGCGTGATCATCGAGGGCAGCAAGGCGGCGCATACCGCCGGTGAATGGATTATCGACACTCCGGCAACAGCTACCACAAGCGGCTCAAAGCATAAGGAATGCACCGTCTGCGGTTATACGATGGCAACCGAAACTATCCCGGCAACCGGCGGCGGTGAGCATACTCACAGCTACGGCAGCGAGTGGAAGAACGATGCCGACAACCACTGGCATGAGTGCTCCTGCGGCGATAAGAAAGATACAGCAGCGCATACCGCCGGCGAATGGATCATCGACACCCCGGCAACTGCTACAACCGACGGCTCAAAGCATAAGGAATGTACCGTCTGCGGTTATACGATGGCAACCGAAACTATCCCGGCAACCGGCGGCGGTGAGCATACTCACAGCTACGGCAGCGAGTGGAAGAACGATGCCGACAACCACTGGCATGAGTGCTCCTGCGGCGATAAGAAAGATACAGCAGCGCATACCGCCGGCGAATGGATCATCGACACCCCAGCAACTGCTACAACCGACGGCTCAAAGCATAAGGAATGCACCGTCTGCGGTTATACGATGACAACCGAAACTATCCCGGCAACCGGCGGCGGTGAGCATACTCACAGCTACGGCAGCGAGTGGAAGAACGATGCCGACAACCACTGGCATGAGTGCTCCTGCGGCGATAAGAAAGATACAGCAGCGCATACCGCCGGCGAATGGATCATCGACACCCCAGCAACTGCTACAACCGACGGCTCAAAGCATAAGGAATGCACTGTTTGCAAGCGTGTACTGGAAACCGGTACGATTCCGGCAATCGGCAGC
>ENA-UONQ01000414-UONQ01000414.1-human-gut-metagenome-genome-assembly--contig:-CS26-NODE-414-length-56506-cov-5.424669_pt1 | contig 56506 bp, 58 predicted proteins | sample MGYA00242460_ERZ724007 | MGnify/ENA metagenome assembly ERZ724007
TAGATAGAAGAAAAGCCCGAGCATAATGCTCGGGACTTTGTCTACAGTCTGAGAAGCAGAGTGATCTGCTTCTTTTCTTTGTCCTACTTTTGTTGAAAATCAAATAAAAAGATTGTAACGATGTATTTTCTATGATACAATAAATAAGATTGTGAGCAGGAAATATGTTCCCGAGACCACTGAAAAGCACATTAAAGTATAATGTGTTTTTCAGTAGTTTCGGACATTCCTGTCTGACGAACGAGAATAGAATAAAAGGAGAAACAATCATGTTTAAAAAATTTGAGATGGAACTTGCAGGCAGAACACTGCGTGTAGACGTGGGCCGCGTTGCAAAACAGGCAAACGGCGCTGTGTTGATGCATTATGGGGATACTACGGTATTGTGTACAGCAACTGCTTCTGAAAAGCCGCGAGATGGAATTGATTTTTTCCCGTTAAGCGTAGAATATAACGAGAGAATGTATGCAGTAGGTAAGATTCCGGGAGGTTTTAATAAGAGAGAAGGAAAGGCATCTGAGAATGCAGTCTTGACATGTCGTGTGATTGACCGTCCGATGCGTCCGCTTTTCCCGAAGGACTACAGAAATGATGTGACTTTGGAGAATTTAGTTATGTCAGTGGATCAGAACTGCAGCCCGGAGTTAACAGCAATGCTTGGTGCCGGAATCGCAACTTGTATTTCTGATATTCCGTTTGACGGACCGATTTCTACAACACAGGTAGGGCTTGTTGATGGAGAATTTGTATTTAATCCAACAGCAGATCAGAAAGCAATTTCAGACCTTGCACTTACTGTGGCATCTACAAAAGAGAAAGTAATCATGATCGAGGCGGGAGCGAATGAAGTTCCGGAAGCACAGATGATTGAAGCGATTTATGCAGCCCATGAATTGAATCAGAAAGTGATTGCATTTATAGAGACAATTGTTGCAGAGTGTGGAAAACCGAAACATGCATATGAGAGTTGTGCAGTACCGGAAGAGTTATTTGCTGCAATCAAAGAAATTGTACCGCCGGCTGAGATGGAAGAGGCTGTGTTTACAGATGACAAGCAGACAAGAGAAGAGAATATCCGTGTAATTACAGAAAAACTAGAAGAGGCATTTGCAGAGAATGAAGAATGGCTGGCTGTACTTGGCGAGGCGGTTTATCAGTATCAGAAGAAGACTGTTAGAAAGATGATTCTGAAAGATCACAAACGTCCGGATGGACGTGCAATTGATCAGATTCGTCCGCTGGCTGCGGAAACAGATCTGATTCCAAGAGTGCATGGGTCTGCGATGTTTACAAGAGGACAGACTCAGATCTGTACAGTAACAACTCTTGCGCCGCTTTCTGAAGCTCAGAGACTGGATGGTTTGGATGAGGCAGAGACAACTAAGAGATATATGCATCATTATAATTTCCCGTCTTATTCTGTAGGTGAGACCAAGCCGTCCAGAGGACCGGGACGACGCGAGATTGGACATGGAGCATTGGCTGAGAGAGCCTTGGTTCCGGTATTGCCAAGTGAAGCGGAATTTCCATATGCAATCCGTACAGTGTCTGAGACTTTTGAATCCAATGGCTCTACTTCTCAGGCAAGTGTGTGTGCATCCAGTATGTCATTGATGACAGCAGGTGTGCCGATCAAAGCTGCTGTTGCAGGTATTTCAGCAGGACTGGTAACAGGTGAGACAGATGATGATTATTTGGTACTTACAGATATTCAGGGATTAGAGGATTTCTTTGGTGATATGGACTTTAAGGTGGCAGGTACACATAAAGGTATTACTGCTATTCAGATGGACATTAAGATTCATGGATTGACAAGACCAATCGTAGAAGAAGCGATTGCGGCTACAAAGAAAGCTAGAACTTATATTTTGGACGAGGTAATGAATAAGGCGATTGCTGAACCAAGACCGGAAGTAGGTGAATATGCACCAAAGATTATTCAGATGCAGATTGATCCTCAGAAAATCGGCGATGTAGTCGGACAGAGAGGAAAGACAATCAATGCAATTATTGAGCAGACCGGTGTTAAAATTGACATTGATGACGAGGGTGCTGTATCTATCTGTGGTACTGACAAAGAAAAAATGGAAGAAGCTGCAAAAATGATTCATATTATTGTGACAGAATTTGAAGCAGGCCAGGTTTTTGAAGGTACAGTTGTTAGTATCAAAGAGTTTGGAGCTTTTGTAGAATTTGCACCAGGAAAAGAAGGTATGGTACACATTTCTAAGATTTCCAAAGAACGTGTTAATAAAGTAGAAGATGTCTTGAATCTTGGAGACAAAGTAAAGGTTGTTTGCATGGGAAAAGACAAAATGGGCAGATTCAGTTTCAGTATGAAAGATGTTGTAGAAGATTAAGAACGAAAGACTCAGTGCAGAGGATTTTTCCTCTGTGCCGGGTCTTTTTTTATTGCACAGAATACTGGGGGCATGCGGAATAAAGATCTTTCGGGTGAGAATCGTGCGTTTGTTCTTTAAAAATATATGTATATTTTAGAAAGCCCCTCATATATTGTTTAAAGAGGTGGACAAGATGGGAGAGAACAGAAAAGAACAACAGATTTATCAGATTCTTGCAAAAAAAATACGTATACTTTTGCAAGGGGAACAGTTGGAACTAAATAAACTGCAGGAAATACGTTTGCGAGTTGGAAAACCATTGATACTTGTGTATAAGAACAGGGAACTGATACTACCTGTAAATAGAGCGGAAAAGTATCGTGTTACAAAAGAAGATATGCGTGAAACACTGGATTATATCTGCCACTATTCATTGTATGCTTATGAAACAGAAATGCGGCAGGGGTTTATTACGGTGGAAGGAGGGCATCGAGTGGGAATAGCTGGAAAGGTAATATTGGAGGATGACCAGATTAAAAATATGCAGTACATATCGTCTATGAATGTACGGGTGTCACATGAGGTTGTGGGGTGTGCTGATAGTGTTTTACCTTACATTACAAGGAATAGAGAAGTTTGTCACACATTGATTATTTCTCCACCCCGGTGCGGTAAAACAACATTGATCCGGGATTTGATCCGGCAAATTTCAGATGGAAACGGATATGTAAAAGGCTGTACAGTCGGCGTAGTGGATGAGCGTTCTGAACTGGGCGGGTGTTATTTGGGAATTGCGCAAAACGATATGGGAATGCGAACGGATATTTTGGACGGTTGCCCGAAAGCGGAAGGGATGATTTTGTTGATTCGTTCTATGGCGCCGCGGGTGCTTGCAGTGGATGAAATAGGAGGGGAAGATGAGACTAGGGCGCTGGAATATGCAATGCAGTGCGGGTGCAAATTAATCGCCAGTGTGCATGGGAAAGATTTGGATGAGATAGCGGAAAAGCCAGGCTTGCAAGGATTAGTGATGCACAGAAGATTTGAGCGGTATGTTGTGCTGGATGATGGAAAATATCCAGGAACGATAAAAGAAATTTATAATGAACAGGGGAAGGTGTTATGCAGAAATTGATCGGTGCTTCCATGATTCTGCTGGCAACCAGCGGGGCGGGAATGATTTACGGTTTGGAACAGCAATGTTATCTGGAAAAGCTAATTTATATCCGGCATATCGTGTATATGTTAAAAGGAGAGTTGGATTATGCGAACATTCCGTTGGGGGAAGTGTTCGGAAGGGTTGCAGTACGAGTGAAGGAGCCCTATCGCAGATGGCTTCATGCGTTGGAAAAACAAGTAGAGAACAGAGAGGAAGATGGATTCTTTAAAATATGGATGCGTAGTATAGACCGGTATTTGTCAGAATTGCATCTGAAAAGTGAACACGTGATACAACTAAAAGAATTGGGGACCTATTTGGGAAAAATGGACAGTGTGTCTGAGAGTAGGAATCTGCAGTTGTATATAGAACGGCTGGAGCTGGAAATAGAAAAGGCTCGAAGTGGACTGGCATCGAAAAAAAGAATTGGGAACTGTCTGGGGGTGATGGGAGGACTGTTTTTGATTGTGATTTTTATCTAAGGAGGAAACATGAGTATCAATCTGATTTTTAAAATTGCTGCAGTAGGAATTTTGGTATCAATCTTAAGTCAGGTGCTGAAACACAGTGGGCGAGATGAACAGGCATTTCTTGTGAGTTTTGCAGGGCTGATTCTGGTATTAACCTGGGTACTTCCGTTTATATATGAGCTATTTGAATCTGTACAGCGCATGTTTTCTTTGTAGAAAGAAAGCGGAGAAAGGCAGTGAAAAAGATGAATATGATACAGATTGGCATGATCGGTGTGCTTGGGGCATTGTTGGCAATTCAGTTTAAGGGTGGAAAAACAGAATATGGAATCTATTTAAGTGCTGCGGTCAGTATGCTGCTGTTTGTATGCATTGTAGACCGGTTACAGCTGTTTGTGGGGACGATAGAAGAAATCAGTCGGTATATAACGATTGACAGAGGGTATATTTCTACAATGTTAAAAATGATTGGAATTACATATATTGCAGAATTTGCATCCGGCATATGTAAAGATACAGGATATCAGACCATTGCAGTTCAGATTGAAATCTTTAGCAAACTTACAATTTTGGCAATGGGGGTTCCGGTATTGCTTGCTCTGTTGGAAACGATACAGGAGTTCCTGTTATGAAAGAAAAGATTGGAAGATGGATATTATGGATAGCGTTTGTTCTAATGTTGGTAGAAAATTCAATTTCTGTGAAAGCAGCCGAAGAATCTATAGCTGCAGATACCTTGGAAAAAGTACAGTTACAAACAGAAGAAAGAATTTTAGAAGAGCTTGATTTTTCAGAGATTGATCAAAGCCTTGGGAAAATTTTTCCGGAGCAGAAAATTCGGTTTCGAGAAGTATTGGAGACCTTCCTTATGGGAGAAGAAGATCAACTAAAGGAAACAGCGATTCAGTATGTATCTGATTTGTTTGCCTATGAATACAGAAATCAGAAGAAAAATCTGGTTTATATGTTGTTACTTGCAGTTACAGCAGCAGTCTTTGCTAATTTTTCCGGTGCACTGAAAAATAAACAGGCATCGCAGATTAGTTTTTATGTATTGTATATGCTGTTGATTACAGTGTGCTTAAATACGTTTCGTATGGCAATTGGTGGCGTGGAACATCAGTTAGAACTATTAAGTGAATTCATGAAAGTGCTCTGTCCAAGTTATTTTCTTGCAGTTGCATTGGCATCTGGGAGCAGCAGTGCACTGATTTTTTACCAAATCGTTCTTTTTGTGATCTATCTTGTGGAAGTTTTTATTTTGAAATTTCTTCTGCCGGTTGTCCATGTATACATTATGGTACAGGTTATGAACGATATGTTGGGAGAAGAAACGTTGTCAGAATTTGGAGAACTTTTGAAAAAAACAGTTCTTTGGAGTTTGAAATCATTGCTTGGTCTCGTCATTGGAATTAATGTGATTCAAGGATTGTTATCGCCTGCGATTGATACATTGAAACGTACTACAGTAAGCAAGGCGATTGAGGCGATTCCAGGAATTGGGAATACATTTGGTAGTATGACAGATGTTGTCTTAGGAACCACTGTTTTGATTAAAAATGGAATTGGTGTAGTAGGGGCTGCTCTTGTTTTAGGGATTTGTCTGTTGCCGATTGTACAAATGGTAATATTGACATTTTTATATAAAGTAACGGCTGCTTTGGTACAGCCGATATCGGATAAACGGATTACGAACTGTATAGGTGGAGTAAGTTCTGGTTATGAATTGATTTTAAAGGTATTGTGTACAGTTATGGTTTTGTTTTTGCTTACGCTTGCAATTGTAACGGCGTCTACTTCGTGAAACGACAAAGAAAGGGAAGAAGGTTGAATATGTTGGATACGGTGTATAGCTGGATGAAAAATACAGCATTCTATCTAGTAATTATGACAGCGGTGTTGGAGGTTCTTCCGGGAAATACGTATAAAAAATATGTTCGTTTTTTTACCGGACTTGTTCTGATTTTACTTGTGTTATCTCCTGTTTTGAAATGGACAGGCGCAGTTGATACTTTTCGATTAGAATATAAGCAACAGGAGGAAAAATTTCGAGCAGAGCTGGAACGACAGCTGGATTTTGAAGAAGGGAGAGAAGAGCCGGTGCCGGTAGAAAGGAACCGGATTGAAGTGGAGGAAGTCAAAATTGGAGAAATGGAAGAATCAGATATGGAGCTGGATTCATTCGGAGAATAGACTGCCAAAAAAGAGTCAATTACTCCTTCTGCTTTTGGTGGGGATGTTGCTATTAGTGATCGCAATTCCGGTTACTCCTTCCGGAGAGAAAAAGGGATCTGATACATTCCAAAAGGAGACAGGAGAAATGGGTGTGAAGCAAAGTGGACAGATGAATACAGATACGATGGAAGAATACGAAGCGATTCTGGAACGAAGAGTTGCGTCTGCGCTTGAGTATGTAGAGGGGGTTGGAAAAACAGAAGTTATGATTACGTTGAAATCCTCTTCGCAAAAAGTTGTTGAGAAAGATCAAACGGGGGATAGCCGTACTACAGAGGAAAAGGATTCTGCGGGGGGAACAAGGACAGAAAAATCACGAAGTTCAGAACGGACAAGCGTCTATACGCAGTCAACGGATGGAACACAGATTCCGTATGTAAGTAAAGAGTTGACTCCAGAGGTAGAAGGGGTTCTGGTGATCGCAGAGGGTGGTGATAATGCGGTTGTAATTCAAAATATTACAGAAGCAATTCAGGCATTATTTGGAATTGATGCGCATAAGATAAAAATAATGAAACGGACAGCTACATAAAAAAGGAGGGTTTCTGTGAAACGTATTTTTAAGAAAAATCAGATTATAATTGCAACTTTGGCGGTGATGATCGCCATAGCCGGATATTTGAATTATTCCGGTGTACTGTTTGGAAAAGATCCGGGAAGTACGGAAGCGAATACAGATATGGTGAACCAGGAACTATTGGATATTTCAGAAGAAGACGTGTCATCGGGCGAAATAGCGAGTAATGATGCAGAAGTGGAAGGAACACCTGGGAAGGCAGTGTTGACAAATGGGACTGCAGATACAACTGTAGCACAGGCGAAGGTGTCCAGAGAGCAGGTGCGGGCACAAAACAAAGAAACACTGCAAGGAATCATTGATAACGTAAATATCAGTGAAGAGGAAAAACAGGATGCAGTGGCGCAGATGGTGTTGATGACGCAATTGTCAGAGCAGGAAGTCGCAATTGAAACATTGATGGCATCCAAAGGTTTTTCAGAGGCTGTTGTGAATTTGACACAGGATTCAGCTGATATTGTAGTTAAGGCGGAGGAGCTGACTGATGCTAATCGTGCACAGATTGAGGATATTGTCACAAGAAAAACGGAAATTGCACCGGAAAATGTTGTGATTACGCCGATTCATGAATAAAAGATTGCGGCTGTCCGATACTTATGGTAGAATTTAAAGTTGGTGCATCGCACTTTTATGATGTATCAGTTGTTAAGAAATGGATGATAAAATGTACAGGAGATAGAATTATGTCAGATATTACAAATGAAATAAAAAAACGTCGGACATTCGCGATTATTTCTCACCCTGATGCGGGAAAGACTACCTTGACAGAAAAATTTTTACTTTATGGTGGTGCAATCAATCAGGCGGGATCTGTAAAAGGAAAGGCAACAGCCAAACATGCGGTGTCCGACTGGATGGAAATAGAAAAAGAAAGAGGTATTTCGGTTACTTCTTCTGTATTGCAGTTTAATTATGGGGGATTCTGTATTAATATTCTGGATACACCGGGTCATCAGGATTTCTCTGAAGATACGTATCGTACACTGATGGCGGCAGATTCAGCAGTCATGGTCATTGATGCATCGAAGGGGGTAGAGGCGCAGACAAGAAAGCTGTTTAAGGTCTGCGTCATGCGCCATATTCCAATCTTTACATTTATCAATAAGATGGATAGAGATGCAATGGATACGTTTGAACTGTTAGACGATATTGAGAAAGAGCTGGGGATTGCCACTTGTCCGGTAAACTGGCCGATTGGATCCGGAAAAGGATTTAAAGGGGTATATGACCGGGCAAAGCGTGAAGTTGAGTTGTTCTCTGATACGCAGAAGGGAACAAAAATGGGAGAGGTGCAGACAATTTCAGAGGAAGATCCGGATCTTGAGGCAGTGATTGGTTCCGATGCAAAAGCAATTTTAGAGGAAGAAATTGAACTTTTGGATGGAGCAGCGGCAGAATTTGATCAGGAACTGGTGTCTAAAGGAGAGTTGTCTCCAGTATTTTTTGGTTCTGCGTTGACAAACTTTGGAGTGGAAACATTTTTGAAACACTTTTTGAAAATGACTTCGTCTCCATTACCGCGTATGTCAGATCATGGGGAAATCGACCCGATGACAGAAAAAGATTTTTCTGCTTTCGTGTTTAAGATTCAGGCTAATATGAATAAGGCGCATCGCGACCGTATTGCATTTATGCGAATCTGTTCAGGAAAGTTTGAAGCGGGGATGAATGTGTATCATGTGCAGGGCGGTAAAGATGTGCGTTTGTCGCAGCCGCAGCAGATGATGGCAAGTGAAAGGAAAATAATTGAAACTGCATGCGGTGGAGATATTATCGGCGTATTCGATCCGGGGATTTTTTCTATTGGAGATACTCTTACTACATCGAAAGAAAAGTTTGCTTATGAAGGAATTCCGACATTTGCTCCGGAACATTTTGCGCGTGTCCGCCAAGTGGATACTATGAAAAGAAAACAGTTTGTTAAGGGAATTAATCAGATTGCGCAGGAAGGTGCAATTCAGATTTTCCAGGAATACAATACCGGAATGGAAGAAATTATCGTAGGTGTTGTAGGTGTTCTGCAGTTTGATGTGTTGAAATATCGCCTGGAAAATGAATATAATGTGGAAATCCGTTTGGAAACACTGCCGTATGAGCATATTCGCTGGATTGAAAATGATGAGATTGATATGGACAAGCTTACCGGAACGTCAGATATGAAGAAAATCAAAGATTTAAAAGATAGACCGTTGCTGCTGTTTGTGCATGAATGGAGTATTCGAATGACACAGGAAAGAAATGAAGGATTGATTCTTTCAGAATTTGGCAGATAGCCGGGAACTGTGGAAGAACACTGGAAGAAACAGCGATATAAAAACTTGTTTGCAAATGATGTGATATTTGGTATAATACAAAAAGAGATTGGACCAGATAGGAGGTTTTTGATATGGCAAAGGACGAAAGAAAGAATTATACAATACAAAATGACAATAGCTTGGGAGAAGTGCAGATTGCGGATGAAGTTGTTGCAATTATAGCTGCGTTGGCTGCTACAGAAGTAGAAGGCGTGGATTCTATGGCTGGCAATGTGACCAATGAACTGGTGAGCAGACTTGGAATGAAGAACCTTTCAAAGGGTGTAAAGGTAGACGTTTTAGAGGGTGTAGTGACCGTTACATTGGCGCTGAATCTAAAATATAATTACAGCATCGTAGAGGTAACTGCAAAGGTTCAGGAGAAGGTGAAGGCTGCCATTGAAAATATGACTGGGTTGGAAGTTGCGGATATTAATATCCGTGTTGCCGGTGTAGAGATGAATTCTCAGGAGTGAGAAAAACATTTGTAAGGGAAATTTTTGGAAATAGGCAGTTGCTGTGGAGAGTTGTATCTTGCCAAGATATGACTCTCTGTAGTATAATAGAGGATGTCGTTAAGACATCCTTTTTGCTTTGCCAAAAAACAGGAATTCATGCGGTAAAGCAGTTTTTGTCACAGTGTGTATGACATAGAAGGAACAGGCAGAAAGGAGCCAGTATGGTAAGAACAGAACTTCGCGAACATATCTTTAAGATGGTATTTCAACTAGAGTTTCACAATCCGGAGGAATTGCCGGAGAATCTAACACTATATTTTGATAGTCTGGAGAATGCTGCGGATCGTGATAAAGAATATATTGAACAGAAATATAAGGCAGTGGTTGAGAAAGTAGCAGAGATTGATGAGATGATTGATGCTAAAAGTGAAAACTGGAAGACAAAACGTATGAACAAGGTAGACCTTGCAATTTTACGGCTTGCAGTATATGAAATGAAATGGGATGAGGATGTTCCAACAGGTGTTGCAATCAACGAAGCAGTGGAACTGGCAAAGAAGTTCAGTGGAGAGGGAGCACCGGCATTTGTAAATGGTGTGCTTGCGCGTTTGACAGAGTAAGGAAAAGTTATGCGTAATGTTTATACAGTCAAACAGGTGAACAATTATATTAAGAATATGTTCACACAAGATTTTATGCTGAATCGTATTTATGTAAAAGGGGAAGTATCGAACTGCAAGTATCATACTTCCGGACATATTTATTTTTCATTAAAGGATGAGTCCGGCACAATTGCCTGCGTGATGTTTGCAAGTGCAAGGTCCGGGCTTTCTTTTCGTATGCAGGAAGGCCAGACAGTGATCGTGCTGGGAGCTGTCAGTGTTTATGAAAGAGATGGAAGATATCAGCTTTATGCGAAAGAGATTATGCTGGACGGAGTAGGGCTTTTATATGAAAGGTATGAGGCACTGAAACAGGAACTGGAAGAAATGGGAATGTTCGCTGCTGAATATAAACAGCCGATTCCGAAGTTTGCAAAGAAAATCGGAATTGTAACCGCACCTACGGGCGCTGCAATACGAGATATCATTCATATTGCAACAAGGAGAAATCCATATGTGCAGCTAATTCTTTATCCGGCGCTTGTGCAGGGCGAAGAGGCCGCAGCCAGTATTGTAAAGGGAATTCAGGTGATGGAGAAGCAGGATGTAGATGTTATCATAGTCGGACGTGGCGGAGGATCCATAGAAGATCTTTGGGCGTTTAATGAAGAGGCGGTAGCAAGAGCCATTTTTCATTGCAGGATTCCTGTGATTTCAGCAGTGGGGCATGAAACAGACACTTTGATTTCGGACTATGTGGCTGATCTGCGTGCGCCGACACCGTCAGCAGCTGCTGAATTGGCGGTATATGAGTATAGTGCTGTGGAAAATACACGCAAGGAATTTGAACTTCGATTAAAACGGCAGATGCAGCTGAGAATTCAGTCAGAAAGAAATAAGGCTGAACGGATGGCATTGCGACTAAAATATACACATCCAAAACAGAAATTAAATGAAAAAAGACAACAGGCAGTGGATTTGGAGAATCAGCTGCGTATGTTGATGAAACAGAAATTAGATGAGAATCGTCACTGGTTAGCGCTTTATATCGAACAGATGAGAAGAGTATCGCCTATTGAGAAAATGAGTCAGGGATATTCTTATGTTGAGAACCGGAAACTGGAGAATATCCATAGTGTGTCACAGGTGAAAAAGGGAGAAGAGATACAGATTCGTTTGGCAGATGGAACGATTCACGCAAGTGTTACCGGAACGAAGAAGGAGGATTTGCCATGGCTGAAAAAAGAGAGGAAACACAGGAACTCACATTAGAAGAACAGTTTCAGGCATTGGATACCATTGTAAATAAACTGGAACGGGAAGAGGTTACTTTGGAAGAATCTTTTCAACTCTATCATCAGGGGATGACCTTATTGAAAAAATGCAATGAGACAATTGATACCGTAGAGAAAAAAGTATTAATGCTGGATGAGGATGGGAAAACATATGAATTTTAGAGATGAGCAGGAAAAACGGGTAAAAGAGATTGAAGAGATTTTAAAAAAGAGACTTCCGTTAAAAGAGGGGAAGCAGAAACAAATTATGGAAGCTATGGAATATAGTCTTCTGGCAGGTGGAAAGCGTCTCCGCCCTATGCTGATGCTGGAGACTTATCGATTGTTTGGCGGGCGTTCTTCTGTTATCGAACCTTTTATGGCGGCATTGGAAATGATCCATACCTATTCTCTTGTACATGATGATCTTCCGGCAATGGATAATGATGAGTATCGAAGAGGTCGTAAAACGACTCATGTTGTATATGGAGAGGGAATGGGGATTTTGGCAGGAGATGCATTGCTAAATTATGCATTTGAAATAGCTGCCTCAGCTTTTGACATGGAAGATGTTGATGCTGCAAAGATTGGAAAAGCAATTCAGATTCTATCCGGAAAAGCTGGGATCTATGGAATGATAGGCGGACAGGTTGTAGATGTTTTGTCTACCGGACAGGAAGTGGATGGAGAAACACTGGACTTTATTTATCAGTTAAAAACGGGTGCACTGATTGAATGTGCGATGATGATTGGCGCCGTTCTAGCCGGTGCGGACAGTGAGCAGGTTCAAGCAGTGGAACAAATTGCAGCAAAAGTGGGAATGGCATTCCAAATTCAGGATGATATTTTAGATGTGACCAGTACGGCTGAAGTATTGGGGAAACCTATTCACAGTGATGAGAAGAATGAAAAAACAACATATGTGACTTGGAAAGGTTTGGAAGAAGCAAAACGGGAAGTTGCCCGGTTGTCTGAAGAGGCAGTTGGGGAATTGCGACAATTCCATCCGGAAGACGATTTTTTGGAGACATTACTGCTTTCTTTGATCCATCGGGATAAATAGAAAATACTGTGGGATCGTTTGTGAATTTAGCGAAAAGGGGTACACCTTATGGTTTTAGAAAAGATTCAAAAAGAAAACGATATAAAGAAACTGGAAGCGGAGGAATTGGATCTGCTGGCGCAGGAAATCCGAGAGTTTTTAATTGAGAAGATCAGTAAAACCGGAGGACATCTGGCATCCAATCTGGGGGTTGTGGAATTGACGATGGCGCTTCATCTTGTTTTTGACCTTCCGGAAGATAAATTGATCTGGGATGTGGGACATCAGGCATATACGCATAAATTGTTGACAGGTCGCAGGGAAGGTTTTGATGAGCTACGTAAATTTGGAGGTATGAGCGGTTTTCCAAAAAGAGGAGAAAGTCCGTGTGATGCATTTGATACCGGACATAGTTCTACGTCTATATCTGCAGGGCTGGGGCTTGTAGCAGCACGGAATATGCAGAATGAGAATTATAGTGTTGTTTCTATCATCGGAGATGGATCAATGACTGGCGGAATGGCGTATGAAGCGTTAAATAATGCTGCTCGGCAAAAGGGAAATTTTATTATTGTCTTGAACGATAATAATATGTCGATTTCGGAAAATGTAGGTGCAATGTCACGTTATCTGGACGGATTACGCACTGCAGAAGCATATACAGAATTAAAGCGAGGGGTAGAGGATACACTGAAAAAGATACCGGGACGAGGAGAAAAAATCGTTTATCAGATTCGAAAGACAAAAAGTGGAATTAAGCAGCTGATTGTACCGGGCATGTTTTTTGAGGATATGGGAATTACTTATCTGGGACCGGTAGATGGACATGATCTGAAAAAAATGATCAAGGTGCTTCGGGAAGCGAAGCGTCTGGACCGACCGGTTCTGGTTCATGTTTTAACAAAAAAGGGCAAGGGATATCTTCCGGCAGAGGAAAATCCTTCCAAATTTCATGGAACCGGGCCGTTTGAGGTAGAAACCGGAGAGGCAATCACAACCTCGGATAAGGATAGCTATACAGATGTCTTTTCGAAGGTAATCTGTGATATCGGCAAGTCTAATCGGAAGGTTGTGACAATTACTGCAGCGATGGCAGATGGAACCGGCTTGAGCAGATTTGCCAAATATTTTCCACAGCGATTTTTTGATGTAGGTATTGCTGAAGAACATGCGCTTACGTTTGCTGCCGGACTTGCGGCAGGTGGGATGAAACCAGTGGTTGCATTGTATTCCTCTTTTTTACAGAGAGCTTATGATCAGGCGATTCACGACATCTGTATGCAGAACCTTCCTGTTATGATTGCTGTAGATCGGGCGGGATTGGTTGGAAATGACGGGGAAACACATCAAGGTGTTTTTGATCTTTCGTTTTTGAGTATGATTCCGAACATGACAGTTATGGCGCCTAAAAACAGATGGGAATTGGCAGATATGGTTCGGTTTTGCGTGGATTATGATGCGCCGGTTGCACTCCGGTATCCAAGAGGAACTGCATATGAGGGGTTAAAGGAATTTCGTGCTCCCATTGAGTATGGAAAGAGTGAGCTGCTTTATGAAGAAGAAAGTATTGCAATTTTGTTTGTCGGGCATATGTCTGAACTTGCAGAGTCTGTGCGTACAGAATTGAAAGATATGGGATATAGCTGCACGCTTGTAAATGCGCGTTTTATAAAGCCTCTGGATACGGAAATGGTCGAGCGGCTCAGTCGAGAGCATCGTTTGCTTGTAACGATTGAAGAAAACGTTCTGAGTGGCGGATATGGGGCGAGAGTATTGGATTATGTTTCAAAAGAAAAGTTGCCGGTACATGTCTGCAGGATCGGGCTCCCGGATGCATTTATTGAGCAGGGAAACATCGATCTTTTGCGTCGGGAAAATGGACTGGAAAAATCTGCAATCGTGAAGAAAATTATTAATGAATATGCAGAAATGATAGAAAAATAAAGGATTAGGATAACATGAAAGAACGTTTGGATGTGCTGCTTGTAAAGCGGAATCTGGCAGAGTCCAGAGAAAAGGCAAAGGCAATTATTATGTCTGGAAATGTATTTGTTGAGGGACAGCGAGAGGATAAGGCAGGAACAACATTTTCGGAGGAAGTGCAGATTGAAATTAAGGGACATACGCTGCCTTATGTTAGTCGTGGCGGTCTGAAACTGGAGAAAGCATTGGCTAATTTCGATGTGACAGTGGAAGGAAAGGTATGTACAGATGTAGGTTCTTCTACTGGTGGTTTTACAGATTGTATGTTACAGAATGGAGCGGTAAAAGTATTTGCAATAGATGTCGGCAGGGGACAGCTGGATTGGAAACTGCGCCAGGATGAGCGGGTTGTTTGCATGGAAAAGACAAATATCCGTTATGTAACACCGGAAGACATCGGAGAGCCGATTGATTTTTCTTCAATCGATGTATCTTTTATCTCTTTAACTAAAGTTTTGGAACCAATCCGTAATTATTTGAAGGCGGATGGGGAGATTGTGGCATTGATTAAGCCTCAGTTTGAAGCCGGAAGAGAGAAAGTGGGGAAAAAAGGTGTTGTACGGGAGCGCAGTACACATCGGGAAGTGATTGAGAAGGTCGCAGTTTATGCACATTCTATCGGATTTGAGATCCTGAATATTGATTTTTCGCCGATTAAAGGCCCGGAAGGTAATATTGAATATTTGATCCATTTGAAAAAGCATGTAGATCATGAAATGCCGGAAATTACAGTGGATCTTAGTTCTGTTGTGGATCGTGCTTTTGAAGAACTGCAGCATTAAGAGAGGAAACATTATGGAGCGGTTTTATATCATTACAAACAATCTGAAAGATATAGACTACCGGATTACCAGAGAAATGAAAGCGTATATAGAAGCGAATGGAAAGGAATGCCTGCTTTGTGAGAAAGATGAAGAAGGACATATTATTCCAGAAAAAGTACCGGAGCACTGTGATTGTGGAATTGTATTAGGTGGAGATGGAACATTGATCCGGGCAGCGCGTGAATTGATAGACTATGATATTCCGCTGTTGGGTGTGAATATGGGGACTCTAGGGTATTTGACGGAAGTAGAACTTCCAAATTACAAAGAAGCATTGGGCAGATTATTTGAATATACTCCGGAAATTGAAAAACGTATGATGATACAGGGATGTGTTATTGGAAAACGGAGACAGGATAATATTGCAATGAATGATATTGTAATCACGCGGGAAGGCGGGCTTAGAATTGTTCATTTTAACGTCTATGTCAATGGGTTATTTATGAGTAGTTATCAGGCAGATGGTCTGATTATATCTACACCGACAGGATCCACAGGTTACAATCTTTCGGCAGGCGGTCCGGTTGTAGAACCAACAGCAAGTATGTTGGTTATTACACCAATCTGTTCACATGCATTGAATGCGAGCAGTGTTGTTCTTTCAGCAGAAGACACGATTGAAGTGGAGATCTGTGAAGGCAGGTATGGGCGGACAGAACGGGCTCTTGTTACATTTGATGGCGCAGAGACAGTGGCGCTGGAGTCGGGAGACCGGGTAAAAGTGCAAAAGGCAGAAGCATATACTAGGTTGATTAAACTTAGTAAAGAGAGCTTTATTAAAACAATGAGGGAAAAGATGAAAGGAAACTAAACGTATGAAAGTGAGTCGTCATGCAAAAATTATTGAACTGATCAATCAGTATAGTGTAGAGACACAGGAAGAATTGGCAGACCGTCTGAATGATGCCGGATTTAAAGTGACGCAGGCAACTGTTTCCAGAGATATCAGAGATCTGAAACTAACGAAAGTTTCAGTCAATGGAGGAAAACAAAAATATGTTGTTTTGAAACCGGAAGAAGATGGCATGAATGAAAAATATGTCAGGGTTTTGTGTGACGGATTTCTTTCCATGGATATGGCACAGAATATTCTTGTGATTAAGACGGTCTCTGGGATGGCCATGGCGGTTGCAGTTGCGGTTGATGCTATGAAATGGCATGAAGTTGTTGGGTGTATAGCAGGGGATGATACGATTATGTGTGCAATCCGTACTGCAGAAGACACGAGGGCTGTAATGGATAAGATTCGTAAAATTGTGTCAAAAGGTAAATAATTATGTTAGAAAATTTACATGTAAAAAACTTGGCCTTAATTGATGAGATTGAGGTGGATTTTCATCCCGGCCTAAATATATTGACTGGTGAAACAGGCGCAGGAAAATCTATTCTTTTAGGCTCTGTGAATTTGACACTGGGAGGTCGCTATACAGCGGATCTGCTTCGGACAGGAAGTAAGTTTGGACTGGTAGAATTAACATTTTCAGTTGAAAATGAAACAATTATAGAACAGCTTGGAAAGCTGGACATTTATCCGGAAGATGGGCGGATTACATTAAGCCGTAAATTAATGGAAGGTAGAAGCACTAGCAAAATTAACGGGGAAACAGTTAGTATGAGCACCTTAAAAGATGTTGCAAGTATGCTCATAGATATACATGGACAACATGAACACCAATCTCTTCTGCATAAGAAAAATCATTTGGCCTTTTTGGATCTTTATGCCAGAGAATCGGTTTCAGCTTTGAAAGAAAAAACTGCAGAGGCATATCGGACGTATCAGTTTTATAAGCGCAAATTGGAAGAATCCAGTATGGACGAGAGAGAACGGCAAAAAGAATTGTCTCTGACAGAATTTGAGGTTAATGAAATTGAAGAAGCAGATTTATCGGAGGGAGAAGATGAAGAATTAGAACAGACTTACCGACGAATGCTTGATGGCAAAAAAATAACGGAAGGAATTGCAGAGGCTTATCATTATACAAGCGAAGATGCTTCTGGAAATGCCAGTGACTATTTGAGCCGTGCAATTCGTGCACTTCAGGAAGCAGCAGAGTGTGATGAACAAGGTGGCTCTCTTTATTCTCAGCTCTTAGAAATTGATAGTCTGCTTAATGATTTCAATCGGGAATTATCTGATTATGCAAAATCGTTTGAGTTTTCAGAAGAAGAGTATTATGATACAGAAAATCGGCTGAATGAAATAAATCATTTAAAGGCAAAATATGGAAACTCCGTAAAAGATATATTGGAATATTGTGAAGAAAAAAAGCAAAGACTAAAAGAACTGGAAGATTATGAAAATTATATATTAAATTTGCATGAACAACTGGAAAATGCAGAAAAAAAATATCGTAAAACAGCTTCAGAACTTAGCAAAAAACGACAAAATGCAGCGAAAAATTTTGTCGATGAAATTAGAAGTGGTCTTGCTGATTTGAATTTTCTTGATATACAGTTTGAGATGCGGTTTACAGAATTGTCTGCATATACAGCTGGAGGAATGGATGAAGCGGAGTTTTATTTGTCTGCAAATCCCGGAGAGGCACTGCGTCCGATGGGATTGGCGGCTTCCGGGGGAGAATTATCCAGAATTATGCTGGTGATCAAGAGTGTGCTTGCAGACAGAGAGGATACGCCGACATTGATTTTTGATGAGATTGATACCGGAATCAGTGGAATTACCGCGGGTAAGGTGGCTGAAAAGATGCATCTTATCGGAGCCTCGAGACAGGTACTTTGTATTACGCATTTGGCGCAGATTGCGGCAATGGCAGATACGCATTACCGAATCGAAAAATCTTCACAAGAACATTCTACGCATACGGAAATTTATGAGTTAGAAGAAAAAGAGTCGATTGAGGAACTTGCAAGACTTCTGGGAGGAGCAAAGGTTACGGAAAGCATTTTGGAAAGTGCGAAAGAAATGAAAACATTGGCAAAGTGTGAAAGATAATACCAGTGTGAAATAGAGAAAAGTGTCACATACTAAAACGGACATCGGAAATCAGTAATGATGAATCGAATGTCCGTTTTTCTTTTTAATTAAGATAGAAAGGACGTGTATGTGGTGTATAAAAATAAGAAAAAAATAATACTTTTTACATTTTTTTGCGTTTCTGTATTTTTTTCCGGATACTTGGGATGGTCTTATGCAGTTGAAGTGCCGCAGGAAGAGGTGAGTACGGAAAAAATCGATGAAAGTACAGTGCTTGTCGGCGGCATGCCGGTTGGAATATATATGGAAACAGAAGGGGTGCTTGTATTGGATACGCAAAGTATTCAGGGGATACATGGCGAAGTTCACAATCCGGCTCGGAATTTGGTGAAAGCTGGTGATTATATTATTGCTGTAAATGGGAAAATCATTCCGGACAAAAAATCATTGATTCAAGTCTTACATGAAATGGATGAAAAAGATGTTGTGTTGAAACTGAGGCGTCAAAATGAGGTTCTGGAAGTAAAACTGGAAGCTGTAGAATGTGACGGTCATGAATATAAACTTGGAATCTGGGTCCGAGATAATGTACAGGGACTTGGTACAGTTACGTTTCTTACGGGAAATAGTCAATATGGTGCCTTAGGACATGGGATTCATGATGTAGATACCAATGTTCTGATGGATATACAAGAAGGGAGTCTGTATCGAACTAGTATTCGCTCTGTGGTTAAAGGTGAAAATGGAATTCCCGGAAGTATGGAAGGAATGATTGTATATAATGAATATAATCGTTTGGGAACAGTTGAGAAAAATACGGAAGCGGGGATATATGGAACAATTCAGGATATTGGACCATTGTTTGAAGAACAGATTCCGGTTCGTGTTGCCCAAAAAGAAGAAATTGAAGTTGGGAATGCTAAGATCCGTTGCTTTTTAGATGGAAAAATTCAAGAATATGAGATCCAGATAATGGATGTGGATTATAATGCGAAAGAAATCAATAAGGGTATCGTTCTACAGGTAACAGATCCGAGGTTGCTGGAAGAAACCGGCGGGATTATACAAGGTATGAGTGGATCTCCTATTTTACAGAATGGGAAATTGATCGGAGCGGTTACCCATGTATTTGTTAATGATCCATCCAAGGGATATGGAATTTTTGCAGAGACAATGTTACGCCAATTGTAAAATACTGTCAAAAGATAGAGGTTACAAAAGAATAAAAAAACCCCAAAAAGTCGACATTCTTTGTCGAATAGGCACGGACAAATATCCTTGATTTCTGCATAATTATACAAGTATAATGGTCTAAGTGGTGTTTCTTTAGTTCGGGCTTCAAGTTATAGGAGGATTAGGGGATTATGGAGCATTTGAACGTGGCCATCGCAGACGATAATGAAAGAATTTTAGACATGTTGGAAGAGGTGATCAACATGGACAAAGATTTGAAAGTTGTAGGAAAAGCAAAAAATGGGGAAGAGATGTGTCAGATTATCAAGAATAAAGAACCAGATGTTGTTCTTCTTGATTTGATTATGCCGAAAATGGATGGTCTGGCAGTTATGGAAAAAGTAAATCATGATAATACAGGCATGAAACATCCGCATTTTATTGTTGTTACTGCAGTTGGTCAGGAGAAAATTACAGAAGATGCTTTTAACAAAGGTGCAAATTACTATATTATGAAACCATTTAATAATAAGGTACTAGTAGATCGGATAAAGACTGTAAGCAGAGTGTTCCAAAATCACGAAAGAAAAAATGAAGAAACAATGGAGACAATCCAGATTCGAGAAGAAGATCTGGAAACACGAGTAACGAATATGCTGCACGAAATCGGGATACCGGCGCATATTAAAGGGTATCATTATTTACGGGATGCGATTATGATGGCGGTGGAAGATATGGATGTTTTAAACGCAATTACAAAAATTTTATATCCGACAGTTGCAAAAAAATATCAGACAACATCTAGCAGAGTAGAACGAGCAATCCGTCATGCAATAGAAGTGGCGTGGAGTAGAGGAAAACTGGATACTTTGGATGAACTTTTTGGATATACTGTCAGTAACGGGAAAGGGAAACCGACAAATTCAGAATTTATAGCTCTGATCTCGGATACAATTCAGCTGGAGTATAAACACAAATAATTAAATCTTTTCAAGTGCTTTGAAATGCGGTATAATAATAAACAGAATTGCTGAAGAATGAAGAAAGTGGAGGAGTTATCATGAGAAATATTTTATTTGTATCTTCAGAATGTGTGCCGTTTATTAAAACCGGAGGATTGGCAGATGTAGTGGGGTCACTGCCAAAATATTTTGACAAAAGTAAATATGATGTGCGTGTTGTTTTGCCAAAGTATAACTGCATGTTTCAGAAATGGAAAGATATGATGGAATATGTAGATCATTTCTACATGAATCTGGCAGGGGAAGATCGTTATGTAGGAATTATGAAATGTGAATATGAGGGAATTACATTTTATTTTATCGACAACGAGTATTACTTTAACGGTTTTGCACCGTACGATGGAGATCCGAGATGGAATATCGAAAAATTTGCATTTTTTTCAAAAGCAGTTTTGAGTATTCTTCCGGTGATTGATTTTCGCCCAGAATTGATTCATTGCCATGACTGGCAGACTGGTCTGGTTCCGGTTTATTTGGATAATTTCCGTTATATGGGAGAGTATTACAGAGGAATTAAGACGGTAATGACAATACATAATTTAAAATTCCAGGGTGTCTGGGATACAAAGACAGTTCGGGAAATCACAGGATTGCCGGAGTACTATTTTGTGCCAGATAAGATGGAGGCTTATAAAGATGCTAATCTGTTAAAGGGAGGTATTGTTTATGCAGATAAAGTGACGACAGTAAGTCAGACATATGCACAGGAGATTAAGACACCATTCTATGGAGAGGCTTTGGATGGGCTGATGAATGCGAGATCCAATGACTTGTGGGGGATTGTGAATGGTTTGGATTACAATGAGTGGAATCCAGAAACAGATCCGAAGATTTATAAGAATTTTACTGTAGAGAATTTCCGTAAAAACAAAGTGATTAATAAGACTGAACTTCAGAGAGAACTTGGGTTGGAAGTCAATCCGAAAGTCATGATGATAGGAATGATTTCCCGTTTGACAGACCAGAAAGGTTTTGATTTGATTGACTATATGATGGATGAAATGTGTCAGGATGCAGTGCAGATTGTTGTTCTGGGAACTGGAGAAGCAAAGTATGAGAATATGTTCCGTCATTTTGCTTGGAAATATTCTGGTAAAGTATCTGCAAATATTTATTATTCAGATGAAATGTCACATAAGATTTATGCATCTTGTGACGCATTTTTGATGCCGTCCCTGTTTGAACCATGCGGACTGAGTCAGCTGATGAGCCTGCGTTATGGAACACTGCCGATCGTGCGTGAGACAGGCGGACTGAAAGATACTGTAGAGCCGTATAATGAGTTTGATAAAACTGGTACAGGATTTAGTTTTACAAATTACAATGCCCATGAAATGTTAAATACAGTTCGTTATGCAGAGCAGATTTATTATGATAAAAAGAGAGATTGGAATAAGATTGTTGAACGGGCGATGTGTGCAGATTTTTCATGGTATAATTCGGCAAATAAATATCAGGAATTATATCAGAGTCTGCTTGGAGAGTAACATTTAGAGAGACATACAAAGGAGGAAAACATGAAAATTATTCACAGACTGAACGAGGAAGGCATACATATATCATTTGAGGTTTTTCCTCCGAAAACGGATGCGGGATTTCAAAAAGTATTGCAGGCAACGGAGAAAATAGCAGAACTCAAGCCGGCTTATATTAGCGTGACTTACGGAGCGGGTGGCGGTACAAGTAAAAATACTGCGAAGATCGCATCTCATATTAAAAATAACCTGGGTGTAGAGAGTCTTGCACATCTGACTTGTGCTTCTTCTACGAAAGAGGAAGTTCAGGTTGTGATTGAAAATCTCAAAGCATTAGGAATTGAAAATATTCTTGCATTACGCGGGGATATTCCGGAGGGAATGACCTTTCCTACAGGGGATCGATATCATTATGCTTATGAGCTGGTGGAAGCAATTCGAAAATCAGGTGATTTTTGTATCGGTGCGGCATGTTATCCGGAAGGACATGTGGAAAATGAACACAAAGAGGATGATATCAAATACTTAAAACAAAAGGTGGATAGCGGGGTGGATTTCCTGACTACGCAGATGTTTTTCGACAATGATATACATTATAATTTTCTGTATCGGATCAGAGAGGCGGGGATTACAGTACCGGTACTTCCGGGGATTATGCCAATTACAAGTGCCGCGCAGATGAAACGAAGCCAGGAACTGTCAGGAACGGTTTTCCCACGCAGATTCCTTTCTATTCTGGATCGGTTTGGAGATTATCCGGATGCAATGATGCAGGCAGGGATTGCATATGCAACAGACCAGATTATTGATTTACTTGCAAATGGAGTAAAGAATATTCACATTTATTCGATGAATAAACCAGAAGTTGCAGTCAAGATTATGGAGAATCTCTCCGAGGTAATAAAATGCTGATGAACAGGGATCAAGACCGATTGAAAAAAGAGGCCGTACGTTACCTGGGATATGGAAGAAATGCGGTAGATGAAAAGACGTCCGCGCTGATCGAGAGTGCCTTCAAGGAACTGGATTCAGCCGCGAATCCGAAATTTGTCTACCGCATCTTTGATTTGACGCGTACGGAAGGAACGTGCATCGGTTTTGGTCAAGTTGAGATTCAGAGCAGAAGTTTGGGGAGAAATTTAAAAGGGTGTGAGCAGATTGTACTGTTTGGTGCAACACTTGGGATAGGTGTAGATCAACTGCTGGCAAGAAAGTCTGTGACGGATATGGCGTATGCAGTTGTGGCACAAGCGTGTGCATCAGCATTGCTTGAAGAATATTGTGATCAGTGTCAGGAGCAGATTGCGGAGATTTTAAGGAAAGAGGGAAGATTTCTTCGACCAAGATTTAGTCCGGGATATGGAGATTTTCCGATTGATTTTCAAAAACAGTTGATGCAGATTTTAGACTGTGCCAAACAAATCGGCTTGACAATGACAGAGAGTTATATGATGACACCGGTGAAGTCGGTGACGGCTGTAATCGGGGTATCGGCGCAGGATGCCGGGTGCAGAAGTGTACCATGTGAAGAATGTGATAAAAAAGACTGTAAATATAGAAGGGACAACATATGATAAGAGAACGCTTGGGAAAAGAATTACTGTTTTTTGATGGTGGTATGGGAACACTTTTGCAGGAAAAAGGGTTAAAACCGGGAGAGTTGCCGGAAGTGTGGAATCTGGAGCATGGACAGGATGTGACAGATATCCATAGAGAATATATTGAGTCTGGAAGTGATATCGTATTAACTAATACATTTGGGGCTAATGCCCTTAAATTTCATGATCCAAAGTATTCTATTAAGGATGTAGTGAATGCGGCGGTTATGCACGTGAAGAACGCAATTGTGCAGTCTGGAACAGGGCGAAAGATTTATACAGCGCTGGATGTTGGTCCAACGGGAAAATTGTTAAAACCGATGGGAGATTTGGATTTTGAAGAAGCCTATGAAGCGTTCAAAGAAGTGATGATATATGGGGAAGAAGCAGGTGTGGATTTGATTCATATTGAAACAATGAGTGACACCTATGAAATCAAAGCAGCGGTATTGGCTGCAAAAGAAAATACCCATCTTCCTGTGTTTGTAACAGCGGTATTTGACGAGCGAAAGAAACTTTTAACCGGAGCAGATGTTCCGGCATTTGTCAGTCTTTTAGAAGGGTTGCGTGTGGATGCTCTGGGAGTCAATTGCGGCTTGGGACCGGAACAAATGATACCGATTTTAGAAGAGATGGCATCATTTGCGTCTTTTCCTATTATTGTGAAACCAAATGCAGGACTGCCGAAACAAAAAGAGGGGAAAACGGTTTACGAAGTAACTCCTTCTGGATTTGCTGAGCAGATGAAAAAAATTGTTGAGACAGGGGCTGTAATTATCGGAGGATGTTGCGGAACAACGCCGGCCCATATAGCGGAAATGATAAAAACTTGCAGAAATCTTTCTGTTAGATCTGTTTCGAAAAAAACGGATACCATTGTATCATCCTATGGTCAGGCGGTGATTTTTGGAAAGGATTCCAAGATTATCGGTGAGCGGATCAATCCCACAGGAAAGAAACGTTTTAAGCAGGCCTTAAAGGAGCATGATATTGACTATATTTTAAAAGAAGGGATCATGCAGGAAGATCGAGGTGCACACATTCTGGATGTTAATGTAGGGCTTCCAGATGTGGATGAAGTGGCAATGATGACAGATGCGGTGACCGGACTGCAGAGTGTAACGAGTCTGCCCTTACAGATTGATACAGTGAATACTGCCGCAATGGAAAAAGCACTTCGAATCTATAATGGAAAAGCAATGGTTAATTCTGTCAGTGGAAAACAAGAATCTATGGATGCTGTATTTCCTTTGATACAGAAATATGGAGGCGTGGTAATCGGGCTGACTTTGGATGAAAATGGAATTCCGGAAACAGCAGATGGAAGAGTTGCAATTGCAAAAAAAATAATTGCAGAAGCTGAAAAATATGGAATCGAGAAAAAGGATATTGTGATTGATGGACTTGCTATGACAATTAGTTCTGAACCGACAGGGGCTTTGGTTACTTTGGAAACAGTGCGTCGTGTCCGTCAGGAGCTGGGGGTCCACACCGTGCTTGGTGTTTCGAATATTTCTTTTGGTCTGCCTAGTCGTCCGGTGATCAACGCCACATTTTATACAATGGCTATGTCAAATGGATTGAGTGCTGGAATTATTAATCCATCGTCCGAAGAAATGATGAAATCATATGATTCTTATCATGCCTTAATGAATATGGATGATAATTGCAGTCATTATATAGAAAAATATGGAGCACAGCCGGCAGAACAGAAGGCTGTTACAGTAACTGATTCAAATATGACCTTGCAGGCAGCCATTGAACGTGGACTAAAGGAAGAGGCGGAACGCCTTGCTGTGATTGCTGCCGGAGAGCGGAAACCGTTAGAAATTATTAATCAGGAATTGATTCCTGCACTGGATTATGTGGGAAAAGGATTTGAAGATGGAAGTGTATTTCTTCCACAGCTTTTGATGAGTGCTGATGCGGCAAAGGCGGCATTTGAAGTGCTGAAAAAAGAGATGAATCATGAAGATAATGCAGAGACCAAAAAAGAAAAGGTGATTCTTGCAACTGTAAAAGGAGATATTCATGATATTGGAAAAAATATTGTCAAAGTTCTTCTTGAAAATTACAGTTTTGATGTGATTGATCTTGGAAAAGATGTGGCGCCGGAGATGATTTTGCAGACAGCACAAGCGCAACAGGTGAAGCTGGTTGGATTGAGTGCGTTGATGACTACAACGGTTGTTAGTATGGAAGAAACCATCTGCCTTTTGAAGAAACATATGCCGGAATGTAAAGTTATGGTAGGAGGAGCTGTTCTGAACCAGGAATATGCGGATATGATCGGAGCTGATTTTTACGGCAAGGATGCAATGCAGTCGGTGCATTATGCACAGAAATTGCTGCAGTCATAATAGAACAAGCAAGAGATAGGAGGATTTACAAATGTTAAGAGGAATTGACACGCCAGTACGTTATATTCGAAAGAGAGTGTTTACGGAGGTTGCCAAGCTGGGATTTAAAGAGGATACGGCATCATTAAAAGATGATATGGAAATGATTCCGTATATGATTGTAAATGATGATACAGAAAAATATAGAGAGAGTACATATCGTTCCAGAGCGATTGTGCGTGAACGACTGCGTCTTGCAATGGGATTATCCCTTCGTCCGGAAGATCAGCCGACACCTTTGACAGCTGGTGTAGAAGCAAGTAATATTTCTGAAAAATACTATGAACCACCGCTGATGCAGGTGATTCCATCTGCATGTGACGGCTGCGAGGAAAATGGTTATGAGGTCAGTAATATGTGTCGTGGTTGTCTGGCACATCCATGTATGCAGGTATGTCCAAAAGGAGCAATTTCGTTTGTAGATGGAAAATCTTATATTGATCAATCGAAATGTATTAAATGTGGAAAATGTAAATCTGCCTGTCCGTATGATGCAATAGCTAAAAAAGAACGTCCATGCAAGGCCGCATGTGGAGTAAATGCAATTGGAACAGATAAATATGGACGCGCATATATTGATCCGGAAAGGTGTGTGTCTTGTGGTATGTGTATGGTAAGCTGTCCATTCGGTGCAATATCAGATAAGTCTCAGATTTTCCAGTTGGCACGTGCTTTATCCGATGGAGATAAGGTTGTTGCTGAAATCGCACCGGCTTTTGTAGGACAGTTTGGAGAAAATATAACACCACGTAATATCAAAGCAGCACTTCAGGAACTCGGATTTTCTGAAGTCTACGAGGTAGCGTTGGGCGCTGATATCGGCGCGATTGCAGAGGCACATCACTATGTAGAGAAAGTGGTGAGTGGAGAACTTCCATTTTTATTGACTTCCTGTTGCCCTTCCTGGGCAATGCTGGCGAAGAAGTATTTCCCGGAAATGATTGACCAGATTTCTGAGGAACTTACGCCGATGGTTGCAACAGCACGTACAATCAAGCAGGAACACCCAGATGCAAAAGTTGTTTTTATCGGACCATGTGCGGCAAAGAAACTGGAAGCCTCCAGAAGAACTGTACGAAGTGATGTGGATTTTGTAGTAACTTATGAAGAGCTGCAGGCAATGTTTGAGGCGAAAGATATTGATATTACAAAATATGAAGCAGAGTCTTCGTTCCATGATGCCACAGGAGCAGGAAGAAGATATGGATACGCAGGTGGTGTTGCAGAGTCTATTGAAAAATGTATTAATGAATATTATCCGGATGTACAGGTCAATATTGAACATGCAGAAGGTTTAGCAGAGTGTAAGAAGACATTAGCGCTTGCTAAAGCAGGAAAAATGAATGGATGTTTGATTGAAGGAATGGGATGTCCGGGTGGATGTATTGCAGGAGCAGGAACTAACATTCCGGTAGCGAAGGCGAAAAAACTATTGAGTGCTTATGTGAATAATTCCAGTACACCAATACCATCAAAAGAACTGGAAAAAATAGAATTGAAGTAAAGAGCTAAGTAATGTTGGGATTTTGTTTGAAAAAATTCCAGGGCTATGATATTATAAGCGTTAGGCATTATCTAGAATAATTAATTTGGAAAGATAGAAACCAGGAGGATAAAGACTATGCAGTCGTATGGAGTGAATGAATTGAGAAAGATGTTTCTGGAGTTTTTTGAAAGCAAAGGACATCTTGCAATGAAGAGTTTTTCGCTTGTACCGCACAATGATAAGAGCCTTTTGCTTATCAATTCCGGTATGGCACCATTGAAACCATATTTTACAGGGCAGGAGATCCCGCCGAGAACACGTGTGACAACTTGTCAGAAGTGTATTCGTACCGGTGATATTGAAAATGTAGGAAAAACTGCTCGACATGGTACATTTTTTGAGATGCTTGGAAACTTCTCTTTTGGAGATTATTTTAAAAATGAAGCAATTGAATGGTCCTGGGAGTTTTTAACAGAAGTTGTGGGCTTGGATCCGGAACGGTTATATCCATCTGTGTATGAAGAAGATGATGAAGCATTTGAAATTTGGAATAAAAAGATGGGTATTCCGGCAGAACGTATCTTCCGTTTTGGTAAGGAAGATAATTTCTGGGAGCATGGTTCTGGACCATGTGGACCATGTTCAGAGATTTATTATGACAGAGGAGAAAAATACGGATGTGGGAAACCGGATTGTACGGTAGGATGCGAGTGTGATCGTTATATGGAGATCTGGAATAACGTATTTTCTCAGTTTAACAATGACGGACATGGCAATTACACTGATTTGATCCAGAAAAATATTGATACAGGAATGGGATTGGAACGTCTTGCATCTGTTGTCCAAGATGTGGATTCTATTTTTGATGTAGATACCATTAAAGCTTTACGTGATCATGTGTGCAGATTGTCTGGAAAAACCTACTGAGCAGAGTATAACAATGATGTATCCATTCGTGTTGTGACTGATCATGTGCGTTCTGTTACATTTATGATTTCTGACGGAATTATGCCATCTAACAGTGGACGAGGATATGTGTTGCGTCGTCTTCTTCGTCGAGCGTGCAGACATGGAAGACTTCTGGGAATTCAGGGTGCGTTTCTTGTAGAGCTGGCAACAACTGTCATTGAAGGCTCAAAAGATGGATATCCAGAACTGGAAGAAAAGAAAGAATTTATTTTTAATGTTATCGCTAAGGAAGAATCTAAATTCAATATGACGATTGATCAGGGGCTTTCTATTCTGGCTGAAATGGAAGCTGAAATGGAAAAGAACGGAGAAAAAGTCCTTTCCGGAGAAAATGCGTTTAAGTTATACGATACGTATGGTTTCCCGGTAGATCTGACTAGCGAGATTCTGGAAGAAAAAGGACTGACTTATGACGAAGAAGGGTTCAAAAAGGCACAGCAGGAACAACGTGCGAAATCAGAAGGAACGTTTGGTGTACATGCAATGTCTGGAAAAGAAGCAAGTGTATATGATCAGTTAGATACAAAACTGGAATCTACATTTGTGGGATATGATCATTTGACTTATGTTTCCGAGATTACTGCCATGACAACTGATGCATCACAGAAGGATGCGGAAGTAACAGATGCGCTTTCAGATGGAGAAAAGGGAACAATTATTGTAAATGAAACTCCGTTTTATGCAACCAGTGGAGGACAGGAAGCAGATACTGGTGTAATTCGTACAGAAACAGGCGAATTTCGTGTAGAGGATACCATCAAGTTATTGGGTGGCAAGATTGGGCATATTGGACAAGTTGTGAAAGGTATGCTTAAAGTCGGAGATTCTGTAACACTGGAAGTTGATGCGGAGAAACGAGCACTTTCAGCAAGAAATCACAGTGCTACACATTTACTTCAGAAAGCGTTGCGTACAGTTCTTGGAACTCATGTTGAACAGGCTGGATCCAGTGTGAATGAAGATCGTCTGCGGTTTGATTTCACCCACTTTTCTGCATTGACAGAGGAAGAACTGAAACAGGTGGAGAAACTTGTCAATGAAAGCATTTCCAAGGCATATTCTGTAGATATTAAAAATATGCCGATTGAAGAAGCGAAGAAAACAGGGGCTCAGGCGTTGTTCGGAGAAAAGTATGGAGATGTTGTTCGCGTTGTCAATATGGGTGATTACTCAATTGAATTCTGTGGTGGAACTCATGTCAAGAATACTTCTGAAATCATGGCGCTGAAGATTGTTTCTGAAACCGGAGTGGCTGCAGGTGTACGTCGAATTGAAGCACTGACTTCAACAGGATTATTAAAATATTACGACGATTTGGAAGAGAAGATACAGGAAGCGGCAAAACTGGTGAAAGCAACACCGGAGACTCTCTCAGAGAAGCTAGCTCATGTTATTGCTGAGAATAAAACACTTCACAGTGAAGTAGAGAGTTTAAAGAGCAAGATGGCACAGGAGGCGGCCGGAGATGTTATGGATCAAGTGCAGGAGATTGCAGGAGTGAAACTGTTGGCGGCAGAACTGAATGACATCGACATGAATGGATTGAGAGATCTCGGAGATCAGATGAAGGAGAAACTGGGAGAAGGGGTTGTAGTTCTGGCATCTGCTAATGGCGGAAAAGTAAATCTGATGGTAACGGCTACGGATGGTGCAATGAAGAATGGTGCTCATGCGGGAAATCTTGTGAAAGCAATCGCTGGATGTATTGGCGGTGGCGGTGGTGGAAGACCGAACATGGCACAGGCTGGAGGTAAAAATCCGGCAGGAATTGCAGACGCACTTTCAAAAGCAGCAGAAGTACTTGCAGAACAGTTGGCGTAGGCGTTTGGAGAAAAAAAGAGAAAAAATATAATTTTTTCAGCAGGAAATAGTTGACGTACTCAAAAAATATGTTATAATCTTTTGTAGTGCAATAAATATACCCGAACAGTCGTATGATGCACAATACAAGGCTGGAGGGGAGGTTAGGTGTGAGACTATGTCAAATGTAATCGTTAAAGAAAACGAAACGTTGGATAGTGCTTTACGCAGATTCAAAAGAAACTGTGCGAAAGCTGGCATTCAGCAGGAGATTCGTAAGAGAGAACACTACGAAAAGCCAAGCGTAAGACGTAAAAAGAAATCTGAAGCTGCTAGAAAACGTAAGTATAACTAATATGTGCAGTTAAATGGAGTATCGGCAATTCGATACTCCATTTTTAATACATTTAATACACTTAGAATCTGCTTATGCAAAATGCCCAAAGAAAAAGATAATTTATCACGTTAAAGCGGTGAAACTGTGAAAACATAAAATTTTTGATTGACAAGCTGACATGAAGCAGATAAAATATACGAGTAAGAAAAAGGTAAGATATCAGATATAATATTTATCTGATTATCATTTAAAGGAGGTAAATGGTGATGTCATACGTAGATGAAGTCATTGAATTAGTAGTAAAAAAGAATCCTGCAGAACCGGAATTCCATCAGGCAGTGAAGGAAGTACTGGAATCTCTGAGAGTTGTGATTGAAGCAAATGAAGAGAAATTCCGCAAGGAAGCTCTTTTGGAAAGACTGGTGGAACCGGAAAGACAGTTTAAATTCCGCGTGCCATGGGTTGATGATAATGGTCAGGTACAGGTAAATACAGGATATCGTGTACAGTTCAACAGTTCTATCGGACCTTATAAAGGGGGACTTCGTCTGCATCCTTCGGTAAATCTTGGTATTATCAAGTTCCTTGGATTTGAACAGGTATTTAAGAACTCTTTGACCGGACTTCCGATTGGCGGAGGTAAAGGTGGTTCAGACTTTGATCCGAAGGGAAAATCAGATAGAGAAGTGATGGCTTTCTGTCAGAGTTTTATGACAGAACTTTGCAAATATATTGGAGCTGATACTGATGTTCCGGCAGGTGATATTGGAACAGGTGCAAGAGAAATCGGATATTTGTTTGGTCAGTATAAGAGAATCCGTGGCGTTTACGAAGGTGTACTGACTGGTAAAGGCTTGAGTTATGGCGGTTCTCTTGCTCGTAAAGAAGCTACAGGATATGGACTTCTGTATTTTACACAGGAGATGTTAAAACTGAACGGAATCGAGCTGGCAGGCAAGACAGTTTCTGTTTCCGGTTCCGGTAATGTGGCAATTTATGCGATTGAAAAAGCACAGGAGCTGGGTGCAAAAGTTGTGACTGCAAGTGATTCTACTGGTTGGGTATACGATCCAGAAGGCATTGATGTGGCAGCATTGAAGGAAATCAAAGAAGTAAATCGTGCAAGACTGACAGAGTATAAGAAATATCGTCCAAATTCAGAGTATCATGAAGGAAAAGGCGTATGGACTGTAAAAGTGGATATCGCTCTTCCTTGTGCAACACAGAATGAACTTCTTTTGGAAGATGCAAAAGCGTTAGTTGCAAATGGAGTAACTGCTGTTGCAGAAGGTGCAAATATGCCGACTACAATGGAGGCAACCGAATATCTGCAAGAGAATGGAGTTATTTTTGCACCAGGTAAAGCTGCAAATGCCGGTGGTGTTGCAACATCAGCATTAGAGATGTCTCAGAATAGTGAGCGTCTGAGCTGGTCGTTTGAAGAAGTAGATGCAAAATTAAAAGATATCATGGTTAATATTTGTCATAACGCTTATAATGCAGCAGAAAAATATGGATTTAAGGGTAATTTCGTAGTAGGCGCTAACATTGCAGGCTTTGAGAAAGTTGTAGATGCAATGACTGCTCAGGGTATTGTTTAATTCATAGATCAAAGCGAAATATTCAATTTTAGATCTTTATTTCATAATGAACATTCAGATAAGTATAAAAACTCTGGGAGACTTAGTCTTTCAGAGTTTTTATATTGGACTCATACATAGGTACCAATTGATTTTGGTGGATATTTCGTGGTTGATTTGATATACTATATGTTAGTTAGAGAAAATGAATGACTAGAATCGTAAGGAATATAATTACAACAGAGGAGTTATCAGGAATGAATTTATTTGATATTCTGGGGCCTGTGATGGTTGGACCCTCCAGTTCTCATACTGCCGGAGCAGTTCGAATCGGGTATACTGCAAGAACTTTATTAGGAAGTACACCAATCAGTGCAGAAATCGGGCTGCATGGTTCCTTTGCAGCAACCGGACGGGGACATGGTACAGATCGAGCGTTAGTTGCAGGATTATTAGGGATGAAACCGGACGATATGCGTATACCGGATAGTTTTGAAATAGCAAAGAATCAGGGGATGCAATTTTCGATTGAAAATGTGCAGATTGCAGGTGCTCATCCCAATACAGCCAGATTGCGTGTAAAAGATAAACAAGGGAATGAATTGGAAGTGCAGGCGTCTTCTGTCGGCGGAGGGCGGATCTTGATTAATAAGCTGGATGGTATTACAGTGAACTGTACGGGAGAAGGTCCGACTTTGATCGTGCACAATCAAGATCATCCGGGACATGTATCAGAGGTAACCACGATGCTTGCAAAGCGGGAAATTAATATTGCAACCTTGCAGTTATATCGAAATAAGCGCGGGGGTGATGCTGTGATGGTCATTGAGATAGACCAACCGGTGCCGGAAGAGGCTGTTCGCCGGCTGGAGCAGAAACCGGGAATTATGAAAGTTACTTATTTGAATGGAGCGGAGGTATAATATGGCATATCAGTCATTGGATGAAATCGCAGAATATGGAAAAAAACATGAAGAACCCTTTTGGCGTGCTGTTATGCTGGATGATGTAAATGAACGGACAGTGACAGAACAGGAGTCTGTGGAATCTATGCGTGAAATGTGGAAGGCTATGCTTTCTGCAAGTGAGGAGTATGATGAAACGTTAATTTCCAACAGTGGTCTGGTCGGCGGTATGGGTGGCAAGATGGAGGAGTATCGTAAAAAAGGAAATACACTTAGTGGAGATTTTACTGCACGTGTCATTGCTCATGCATTACAGATGGGAGAGTCAAATGCCTGTATGAAACGAATTGTGGCAGCACCAACAGCGGGCGCTTGCGGAGTATTGCCGGCGGTATTGGTTCCATTGTATCAAGATGGAACTGTTACAGAAGAACAGATTATAGAAAGCCTTTATGTGGCGGCGGGAATCGGACAGGTCATTGCGGCGCGGGCTTTTATTGCAGGTGCGGCAGGCGGATGTCAGGCCGAAATCGGTTCCGCATCTGCGATGGCGGCAGGAGCCCTTGTGAGTTTGCGGGGAGGAAATTCGGAACAGATTACACATGCTGCCGGAATGGCGCTGAAAAACCTGCTCGGATTGGTATGTGATCCGGTGGCAGGTCTGGTAGAGGTCCCTTGTGTAAAGAGAAATGTAATCGGCGCTGTCAATGCATTGGCAAGTGCAGATATGGCGCTGGCAGGAATTACGAGCCGGATTCCACCGGATCAAGTGATTGATGCCATGCGTGAAATAGGAGAAGCGATGCATAGTTCACTGAGAGAAACAGGGGAAGGCGGAGTAGCAAATACGCCGGCAGCAAAAGAAATCGAAAATTTGTATTTTCTGTGAAATGTGAAACTTGTATTGACATTTTATAGAAAACCGTTTATAGTTAGTTTCGATAAAAGGGAGTAATTGGCACCGAATTATGATTTGGATAATAAGGTGTGCACGATGTCGTCAGTACGATGGCAGTAGTCATCCGTATCGTGATTAAACAGTGAGACTTTTATTGCATCATGAGTTGTATGCAATAGAAGGCTCATTTTTTATTATAAAAAATACCATTCATTGCATCCAGAAGAATAGGAGGAAAGAATATGAGTGAATTTTATCAAATGTCTGCGGAAGAAGTAAAGCAACAGATCAATGGAACTTTGGAACCGCTGACCGAAGAACAGGTTCGGGCGCATCAGGAAAAATATGGACCAAACGAACTGGTAGAAGGGAAGAAGAAAACAACTCTTCAGATTTTTTTAGAGCAGTTTAAAGATTTTTTGGTTATTATTTTGATTTGTGCTGCAGTGGTATCTGGATTTTTAGGAGATGCAGAAAGTGCGATTGTAATCTTAATTGTCATTACAATCAATGCAATTTTGGGAACTGTACAGACAGTGAAAGCAGAACAATCTCTGGATAGTCTGAAAAAACTCTCAGGTCCGGAGGCGAAGGTGCTGCGAGGTGGTTCTGTAGTACCGGTTCCGTCATCAGAAGTAACGGTTGGAGATATTGTGATGTTGGATGCCGGAGATTATATCCCGGCAGATGGACGTATTTTGGAATGTGCGAGCTTGAAGGTTGATGAGAGTGCACTGACCGGTGAAAGCCTTGGCGTAGAGAAAAATACAGATACAATCGGAAAAGAAGTACCTTTGGGCGACCGGGTAAATATGGTTTATTCCGGAAGTTTTGTGACTTACGGACGTGCATCCTTCCTTGTAACAGGCGTAGGAATGGAGACAGAGGTTGGAAAGATTGCAAGCTTGTTAAAGACAACTTCTGAGAAACGAACACCATTACAGATTAACTTGGATCAGTTTGGACAGAAATTGTCAATTATTATCTTAGTATTCTGTGGAATCTTATTTGGGGTAAATGTTCTGCGAGGCGGCAATATCGGAGATGCATTCCTGTTTGCAGTAGCACTTGCGGTTGCAGCAATTCCGGAGGCACTTAGTTCTATTGTAACGATTGTTTTATCTTTCGGTACACAGAAGATGGCGAAAGAACATGCAATTATTCGTAAATTACAGGCGGTAGAAGGTCTGGGAAGTGTATCCATTATTTGTTCCGATAAGACCGGTACACTGACACAGAATAAGATGACAGTAGAAGATTATTATGTAAATGATACAAGAATCCCGGTAGATGCGATTGATTTAAAAGACGAGGATGTGAATTTCTTACTTCTTTCCAGTATCTTGTGTAATGACTCTACAAATGTAGATGGCGTGGAAATTGGTGATCCGACAGAAACTTGTTTGATTAATTTGGGAAGTAAGTTAGGACTGTATGCTCAGCAGGTTCGAGAACAGTATCCGCGCGAAAGTGAGAACCCATTTGACAGTGATAGAAAATTAATGTCTACAAAGCATACAGTCAATGGTATGCCGATGATGATTGTCAAAGGTGCGGTAGACGTACTGCTTGAAAGAATGACAAAAATCCGTATCAACGGCGAGGTTCGACCAATCACAGCAGAAGATCGGAAACTGATTGAGGCACAGAATCAGGAGTTCTCCAGAGAGGGTCTTCGTGTACTTGGTTTTGCATATAAAGAAGTGGCAGATGATTTGGAATTAAGTATTGAAGATGAGCAGGATCTTATTTTTATCGGTCTGATCGATATGATGGATCCGCCGAGAGAAGAATCCAAACAGGCGGTTGCAGAGTGTAAACGTGCCGGAATCCGTCCGATTATGATTACCGGCGATCACAAGGTAACAGCAGCTGCAATTGCAAAACGAATCGGTATTCTTCAGGATGAGTCAGAGGCATGTGAAGGCGCTGAAATTGATTCATTGTCTGATGAAGAACTGAAAGATTTTGTAGAAGGAATTTCCGTATATGCACGTGTGTCACCGGAACATAAGATTCGAATTGTGCGCGCATGGCAGGAAAAAGGAAATATTGTTTCCATGACAGGTGATGGTGTCAACGATGCTCCGGCATTGAAACAGGCAGATATCGGTGTAGCAATGGGAATTACCGGAAGTGAAGTATCTAAAGATGCTGCATCCATGGTATTGACAGATGATAATTTCGCAACCATTGTAAAAGCAGTTGAAAATGGACGAAATGTATACCGTAACATTAAGAACTCTATTCAGTTCTTGTTATCTGGTAACTTTGGTGCGATTCTGGCAGTATTATATGCCTCAATTGCAGGATTGCCGGTTCCGTTTGCTCCGGTACATTTGTTGTTCATCAATCTATTGACAGATAGTTTGCCTGCAATTGCGTTGGGACTGGAACCGCATTCTAAAGATGTGATGGATGAAAAACCACGTCCGATGAATGAGTCAATTTTGACAAAAGATTTCCTGACCAAGATTGGAACAGAAGGTTTGTCAATCGGAATTACAACAATGATTGCATTTATGATTGGATACAAAGGCGGAAATGCAGTTCTTGCCAGCACAATGGCATTTGGAACGCTTTGTACTGCACGTCTGGTGCATGGATTTAACTGTAAAGAAGATAAACCAGTTATTTTTACAAACAAATTCTTCAATAATATTTATTTGATCGGTGCATTCTTGATCGGATTTGTACTGATTACCTGTGTGATGACTGTGCCGTTCCTGCAGGGAATGTTTAAAGTACAGACATTAACGTTAACACAACTTTTGATCGTATATGGACTTGCAGCAGCAAACCTGCCGATTATCCAGTTGATGAAGGCTGTGAAACAAGCGTTCAAAAAGAAAAAATAATCTTGTATAAATAATCAAAAAAACAGCAATTTTTCTGAAGTAAAGAACAGAAAGATTGCTGTTTTTGCGTTGTGGTGGGGATGTGGAGATGATATACTGAAAGAAATAGGAATATTGGTGGAGGAAAAATAAGATGGCTTTTGATTTTTAAAAAGGAATATAAAGAGTTTTATATGCCAAAGAACAAACCACAGATTGTAGATGTTCCGAAAGCAAATTATATTGCCGTACGGGGACAAGGAAATCCAAATGAAGAAGGCGGTACATATCAGAAAGCAATTAGTATCTTGTATGCTGTAGCATATACTTTGAAAATGAGTTATAAAACGGATTATAAAATAAAGGGGTTCTTTGAGTATGTCGTTCCGCCATTAGAAGGTTTTTGGTGGCAGGATAATGTTGAGGGTGCGGATTATTCTGATAAATCCACGTTTCATTGGATTTCTGTTATTCGTTTGCCTGATTTTGTTTCTAAAGAAGATTTTGATTGGGCGGTAGAAACAGCAACAAAAAAGAAAAAAATGGATTGTTCATTGGCAGAGTATCTTGAAATAGATGAAGGATTATGTGTTCAAATCATGCATTTAGGTTCTTTTGATGATGAACCGGCAACAGTGGCGTTGATGGATGCGTATTTGCGGGAAAATGGCTATGTGAATGATATGAATGAGAATAGGAGACACCATGAAATTTATATGTCAGATGCAAGGAAGGTGGCACCAGAAAAATGGAAAACGGTGATTCGACATCCAATAAAGAAAGCGTGAAAAGAAAATGGTTGATTGCATGTTTGATAGTGATATTTTTTGTTTTTGTACTTTTTTATGGATGTATTCAAAAGACGCATAGTTAGAATTGAATAAAAAGGAGTGTTCTTTTATGATGAAGAATGGTGTTTGCATTTTGAATTTGGCAGTAATCATGCTTGCAATTCCGGCATTTTTAGTAACCTTTATAAAAGGCGGAAGTGGTTTTTTATGTAATCATCTATTTGGTATTGGGGTGTATCTCCATGTTAATAAGCGTATTAAAGGCAAAAAAATTCTGTGATAAAACTATAAAAAATAAAAGGAGATGTAATTTCTACATTTTTTTTAATGTGCGCTCCAACGATGACGATGCTGTGCGTAATTACGCTGTTGAGGGGAAATAAGTAAGAAGTTAATGGATTAGAGATTGAGATGAAAAAGAGGTCTGCTGCGGTATATGCAACAGACCTCTTTTGGTATTTTTAGGTATATCTTTTGATCGTTTCTTTCAATACATATTTCTTATCGCTGTAGCGGTCTACGATGCAGCTGTTGGCTTTGTGTTCCAGTTCATCCGGCAACGGTTCTAAAGTAACGTTATCTCCGTATTTGCGTTTTAACGCGCGCTCCAACAGATAATCACATACGTGTGGGTTCTTTGGAAGGAGTGGTCCATGGAGGTAGGTTGCGATTACATTCTTGTATACAACGCCCTCATAACCGGATTTTCCGGTATTGCCAAGTCCAAAGAAGACTTTTCCAAATGGTGTATGATCTCCAATGTAAGTACGTCCGCCATGATTTTCAAAGCCGACAACTGGAGTGTCAAAAAGTGGGGAATTTAAAACAATGTTTCGTATTAAACGTTCCGGTTCCCATTCGGTTGTAATATTTAAGATTCCCAGGCCTTCAATTAACTTATCTTTTGTCTTGTAGGATTTTCCGAGAAGTTGGTAGCCGCCGCACACTGCGAGGACAACTCCGTTATTTTCTACATAATCTTTAAAATCGTCTTTAATTTCCAATAGATATTTACAAACAAGTTCTTGTTCGCGGTCAGAACCGCCGCCAAGTAATACAATATCCAGTTTCGAAAAATCGATTTTATCACCGGAAAGAAAAGGGATGACTTCTGCCTCCATTCCGCGCCATTCCAGACGTTTCCGGAAACACTGGATATTACCTCGGTCGCCGTAGAGGTTCAAAAGGTCCGGATACAAATGTCCGATTGTTAATTTCATACTCATACCTTAGTTCCCTCCTTTCTGTAACTCACTCAGCATATGATTGGTCCGGTATAAACCGGAATAGTTTACAATTACATATAGATTCTTTGTGCCGTTTGTTGTCAGATCAATAACCGATTGTTTTAAATCTGTTGTAGAATCACATGAAATATCTTCGTATTTCAGGCGAAGTCCCATATCATGCCGCCGGGTTCCGTTGGTGAGGATTGTACTTACATTGGCATCCGCCAGATACTGGAAGTCTACATCCCAGAGCCAGGAAACATCTTCGCCATCTTGATAAGTGTCATTAATCTGAATGATAACATCCTTTGGATTTGGATCTTTCAGCACGAGAGAGATCTTCTGCTGGAAACCGATTGGATTTTTTGCCAGATGGAGCTGGACACGTGCGCCATTGATGGTGTAAATATCTTCCCGGTTATTGCCGTAATCAAAGGATTCGATTGTTGATTTAAAACGTTCTGTAGGTGCCTCCATTGCACAAAGTGCAGCGTATGCAGAAAGGGTATTGTATATATTATATGGAGTACGGGATGAGGAATCAATTTTTACGCCGTCAATTGTAAAAGAATAGACTTCGTTTTGGAAAATAATGTCAGTGGCAGTATAATCCGGTTCAGGTCTTTGCATTCCACAATTCGGGCAATGATAGATTCCCAACTGTCCATAATGGAAGAAATCATATTCTAATTTTTTTCCACAGGAACGGCAGAAAATACTTTCCCGAATCTCAGAACGGGAAATATCATCGAAGATTTGTTCACTGATTCCGTAAGTAACAAATGGATTCTTTCCCTCAGAGGCAAGTGAATAGGAAAGAACATCATCACAATTGATAATGAGTTTTGTATTCGGGGAGCTATGAAAGGCATCCTGAACAGCGTTATATGTGATGTCAACTTCGCCAAAACGATCCAACTGATCCCGACAAATGTTAGTCAGCAGTGCACAGTCAGGCTGTAGTTGCGGTAATACCTTCAGAGAGGCAAATTCATCCACTTCAATGCAGGCGTAATCAGCATCCAGATTCCCTTTTTTGTCAGTAGAAAGTACAAAAGCAGAAATAATTCCGTTTAACATATTAGCGCCGGTACGGTTGATGATGACTTTTTTCCCTTCTGCTGCCAGTGCATGGTACAAAATGCTGTTTGTTGTCGTCTTTCCATTTGTTCCCATAGTAACGATTGTTTTTTCACGCACCATGTCAGACATCGTACTTAAAATCTTAGGATCAATGATACGTGCAACGTAACCCGGAAGGGTAACGCCACTTCCCCGATTCATTTTTTTAATCAGTGTGCTTGTCATTTTCGCACATTTAATAGCAAGTTTACTTCTTAATCTCATGTGTTTTACTCTTTTACTTTCTTTAATATTATTGAATGAAAATGTATGAATAGTATTTGAAATACCTGTATTATTATAAGTGATATCTGGTAATAAAACAAGAAATATATCATTTTTTACTATGAGTAAATATTTCTACATGTTATACTAATCATACTGAGATCTGTTAGAACAAATACTGTGGGATAGATAGAAAAGGAGTATATGGATATGAGTAAAATTAAAAATGAGGCAAAAATTAAGAACAAAATTATTGTAGCAGTAAGAGAACAGTTGGAACATCGAGCATTGTGGTTGTATTTATTACGGGATGAGGCAAGTAAACGCGGTTTGGATCCCAATGAGTTTTCCAGTGCGGCAATCAGACGGTGTGGTTTGGCACAAGGGAAAAATCTTGTGAAAAAGGGGAAAACAACCAGCTTGAAAGGATTGAAAAAGACGTTGTTTACAAAGCCGGCACAATGGGTGTTCGAAATGAAGGTAGTGGAGAGTACGGATGAAAAATTGTCGCTGGATTTTCATTATTGTCCGTTGGTAAAAGCATGGCAGAAGGCAGGATGTTCGGATGAAGAGATCGCACAGCTTTGTGATATTGCAATGTGTGGGGACCATGGAATTGGAGAACGATATGACAGTGTTTTGGATCTTCCAAAGTGTATTGCAAAGGGTGACGAGATTTGTGCATTGAGATATCATAAAAAATAACTGTTATAACAATTATAAGAATCGGAGGAAAATAAAAATGAGCAGAAAAATTAAATGGGGCGTGCTGGGAACAGCCAATATTGCAAGAAAGTGCACGATTCCGGGAATGAAACAGGCGAAGAATTGTCAGCTCTATGGAATTGCAGGACGTAATAAAGAAAAAGTAGATCAGTTTCAGGAAGAATTTGGGTTTGAAAAGGCCTATTACTCTTTGGATGAGATGCTGGATGATCCTGAAATAGAGGCAGTATATATTCCACTTCCAAACACGTTGCATAAAGAGTGGGTACTCAAAGCGGCAGCGAAAGGAAAGCATATTTTATGTGAGAAACCATTGTCCGGAACGGAAAAAGACGTCAGAGAAATGATTGAAGGATGTGAAAAAGCAGGCGTTGTATTTATGGAGGCATTTGCATATTTACATAGTCCGCTGGTTACTTCTGTGAAGGAAACTTTGAAGTCCGGTGTAATTGGAAAGCTGTCTTTTATGGAATCTATATTTATTACTCCGGGATATACTGCAGAAAACATCCGGGTTCGTCGAGATACATTGGGTGGTTCTATTTATGATCTGGGATGTTATTGTACCAGCCTGATGCTTACACTTTTTGAAGAAGAGCCAAAAGAAGTAAAGGCAGTGGGACATTTTACAGAACAGCACATTGATGATTTCGCATCGGCATATTTCCATTTCGATGATGAGCGTAGAGCATGTATGGTATCTGGAATGTGTTCTGCACAGCGAGGCGATCGTTTCTTCCTTTATGGAACAGAAGGAACCATGGAAGTACCGGTGTCGTTCAATGCAGATGGGGAATTGCATTATTATGTAAAAAAGGGCGATACTTGTCAGGAAATCAAGGTGGATGCGCCGGATAACTATTGTTTGGAAGTAGAACAATTAGGGGAATGTATTCTTGAAGGTGCAGCTCCTCATGTGGCACATGAATTTTCTTTACAAAATGCACGTGTAATGGATAAAATATTAAATGAAATCGGATATTAAAAGGAGTATAGAGGATGGATGTGAAATCAATTCGTATGGATTGTACGAGAACAGAATTTGTAGGGACTGCGGTTCTTGATACTATCGGACTTGTGATTCCGGGAGTCGATGATACTTTATTGGATAAAATGAATGTGGGAAAGAAGTACCATGCTCTTGGTTTGTTCAGTTCCAGAACTGGAGCGGCAGGTCAGTTTACTGCATTGGATGATGCTGTGAAGGCGACTAATACAGAGGTGTTAAGTATTGAACTACCGAGAGATACAAAAGGCTGGGGCGGCCATGGAAATTATGTGGTGCTTGGCGGAAATGATGTATCAGATGTACGGGATGCCATTCAGATGGCATTGGATCTGACCAATAAATATGCAGGAGAATTATATATCAGTGAAGCCGGTCATCTGGAATTTGCTTATTCAGCAAGTGCAGGAGATGTTTTGCAGAAAGCCTTTGGAGCGAAAAAAGACAAAGCGTTTGGATTCCTTGCAGGGTCGCCTGCTGCCATTGGATTGGTTATGGCAGATACTGCCGTGAAAGCATCAAATGTTGAAATCATAAATTACATGACACCGGACAAAGGAACCAGTCATTCGAACGAAGTGATCTTGGCATTTTCCGGAGATGCAAGCGCAGTAAAAGCGGCTGTTTTGGAGGCAAGACAGATTGGATTAGAACTGCTTATTGCGATGGGAAGTTACCCTGAGATACCGGGAACACCATATTTGTGAGTGGCGAAGTAAAATAAATGAAGTTTGTATTAGTATATTGAGGTGGAGCGAAATGCCAAAGGGAATGAATCAGAAATTCAAGTTGTACCGTCTTGCGGAAATTATGTTGGAAATGACAGACGAGGAACACTATATTACAATGCCGGAAATTCTAACTGCTCTTGAGCAATATGAGATACACGCAGATCGTAAGACAATTTATAATGACTTAAGAGATTTGGAAGTATTAGGGATTGAAGTAGAGGGCGAGGCAGTGGGAAAAGGGTATCATTATCATGTTGTAAATCGTCCATTTGAACTTCCGGAATTAAAACTTTTGGTAGATGCAATTCAGTCCTCAAAATTTATTACAGAGAGAAAAACGAATACTTTGATTAAAAAGCTGGAAAAACTGTTGAGTAAATATGAGGCGATGCAGTTGCAGCGACAAGTATTTGTAACCGGAAGAATTAAGACAATGAATGAAAGCATTTATTATACTGTAGATGCAATTCATAATGCAATTTCCGAGAATCGGAAAATCTATTTCCATTATTTTCAGTGGAATGTAAAGAAGGAGATGGAACTTCGTAGAGGCGGGGAGTACTATCATATTAGTCCATGGGGGCTTTCATGGGATGATGAGAATTACTATCTCATTGGTTACGATTCTGAAACAGAACAGATCAAACACTATCGAGTGGATAAGATGCTCCATATTCAGATGTCAGAGGAAAAAAGAGAAGGAAAAGAACATTTTAGAAAACTGGATCTGGCAGAGTATGCGAAAAAAAGTTTTGGGATGTTCCGAGGAGAAGAATATCAAGTAAAACTGCGGGTGGAAAACCATCTGGCAGGAGTTATTATAGACCGTTTTGGAAAAGATGTGATGATGATTCCGGTAGATGAGGAACATTTTACAGTAAATGTGAATGTACATGTCAGCAAACAATTTTTGGCATGGGTAATTTCTATCGGAGAGGGAATTGAAATTCTTTCTCCGGAAGAAGTGGTACAGAATATGCGGAGGGAGATAGAACGATTAAATCGACAGTATCACATAGAAAAATAATAGAGCATATTAAAAAAAGAATATTATAACAGTTAAGGAGGAGAAATTTTGGAGTTTTGGAAAGAGGTCTTTTCTCTCTATGCAGAGCGGAAAGATTGGTTTGTTCAGTTGATTCTGGAGCATCTGGGCCTGTCTTTGATTGCAATTTGTCTTGCCGGAACAATCGGATTGCTTTTAGGAATTTGGATTTCTGAACATGAATGGGCAGCAGCGCCGGTATTGGGGATTGCCAATATCTTCTATACAGTTCCGGCAATTTCATTGTTAGGCATGTTGATTCCGCTCTTGGGAATTGGAAATACAACGGCTGTAGCCGCATTAACAATATATGGAATTATGCCAATGGTAAGAAATACTTATGCCGGAATCAAAGGTGTCAGTACAGAAATCATCAGTGCAGCGGAAGGAATGGGCAGTACCAGATTTCAGATGATGACAAAGATTAAACTGCCGTTGGCATTGGGCGTAATTCTTGCGGGAATCCGGAATATGGTGGTGATGACCATTTCCGTAGCTGCAATTGCGTCTTTTATCGGAGCAGGCGGTCTTGGAGTTGCGATTTATCGGGGAATTACGATGTACGATACAGCAATGACATTTGGCGGTAGCTTTTTAATCGCGCTGATTGCTTTAATCAGCGATTGGATTCTGGGGGGATTAGAAAAATATAATAAGAAGAGGAGAAAAATGTAAGATGAAATACTGGAAAAGAGGAATTGCATTGTTCTTGGCAGGAACAATGATGTTTGCGATTGGTGGATGTGGAAAAACTGAAAAGGATACGGAAAAGAGTACAGCAAAGAATACAGAACCAATTAAAATTGCTACAAAACCAATGACAGAACAGTATATTCTCGGCGAAATATTAAAACAACTGATTGAGGATAAGACAGAGTATAAAGTAGAAGTTACAGCAGGAATTGGCGGCGGAACAAGCAATATTCATCCGGCAATGGAAAAAGGGGAATTTGATCTGTATCCGGAATATACTGCCAGTGGATGGGTCATGGTTCTTGGACACGAGGCAGGGGAAGTATCGGAAGATAAACTTTTTGAGGAACTGAAGAAAGAATATCAGGATAAATTTCAGATGACCTGGGTTGGATTGTATGGATTTAATAACACGTATGCACTTGCGGTTCGAAAGGATGTTGCAGATCAATATCAGTTGAAAACCTGTTCGGATCTGGCAGAAGTATCCGAAAATCTGGTGTTCGGCGGTAATCCGGATTATATTGAGCGAGAAGATGGGTTCCAAGGAGTATGTAAAGCCTATGGCATGGAATTTTCCAAGGTAAAAGATATTGATATTGGATTGAAATATAAGGCGATGGAAAAAGGGGATATTGACGTGACGAACGGATTTACTACAGATGCTCAGATATCACGTGATGATGTGGTCGTATTAGAAGATGACAAACAGTATCAGGTGAATTATTTCTGTTCTACAGTGGTTAGAGAAGATGCATTGAAAAAATACCCGGAATTAGAAGAAACATTGATGCTGATGGATGGAATATTGTCCGATCAGGAAATGGCAGAGATGAATTATCAGGTAGAAGTGGAAGGAAAAGATGAAACTCAAGTTGCAAAAGCATTTCTGATAGAAAAGGGACTGATCAAGGAGTAACAACATGGAAATGATTCGATTGGAACATGTTACAAAAAGTTTTGATAACCAGACAGTATTGGACGATTTTTCTATTTCCATTGAAGAAGGAGAATTTTTAACTGTAATCGGTCGCTCCGGATGTGGAAAAACGACAATGTTAAAAACAATTAACGGACTGCATCGGCCAGAGCAAGGCAAGGTGTATGTAGAAGGAAAAGACATCAGCAAAGAGGATCTGATTGCAGTTCGAAGAAAGATTGGATATGTGATACAAAATAAAGGGCTTTTTCCTCATATGACTGTTGAAAAAAATATCACTTATGTTCCGGTTATCAGCGGAAAAAAAGAGAAAAAGGCAAATCACGAGCTGGCGTGTAGATTAATCAAAACAGTGGGATTAGATCCTGCCATGCTGTCACGCTATCCCTCTGAATTATCCGGAGGACAACAGCAGCGAGTGGGGATTGCCCGGGCACTTGCGGCGGATGCCAAGATTTTATTGATGGACGAGCCATTTGGTGCTTTGGATGAAATTACAAAACAGGCAATGCAGGATGAGATTTTAAATTTGCAAAAAAAACTGGGAATTACCATTGTATTCATTACGCATGATATTCGAGAGGCGATGAAACTGGGCAGCCGGGTTCTGGTGATGGACAAAGGGAAAATCGTGCAGTTAGATACACCTGAAAAAATAAAAAACGAGCCGGTAAATGAGTTTGTATATCAATTAGTGGGACAGAATTTAGAGAATATAATCGAATAACATGATACTTAGGGGGGAGAGCGAGATGAAAAAACAAGTAACGAATGCAACTATTTTAATATTGTGCCTGCCGCAGTTTGCGGTGGGCTTATTTACAACCATGCTCAATAATTATTTGATCTATTTTTATCAGCCATCCAAAGAATCAGGATTGCCAAATTTAATTCCGCAAGGAGTTATAGTGCTTGGAGTTTTAACTGTTATTGGATTTATCAAAGCAATCGGACATATTATTGATGCAGTTACGGATCCTTTGATTGCTTCGAAAAGTGACCGTAGTCAAAATAAACATGGTAGAAGAATACCAATGATGCGCTGGGCGGCAATTCCGTTTGGACTATGTGCGTTATTGATTTTCTGCGTTCCTTTTCAAAAAATTTCAGTGGGAAATGCGATTTGGATTGCAGTGTTTATGTGGGGGTATTATTTGTTTTATACACTTTATATGATCCCTCATACAGCTCTAATTCCAGAAATGATACAAGAAAATGGAATGCGTGTGAATACCTATACATGGAGTTCCTTTTTCTTTGTAACAGGAAGTGCAGTTGGTTATGCGACGCCTGCTATTGTAGGTATTTGGAAAAGTTATGGTATGCAGGCTGTATCCGCTTGGAGAATGACATTTGCGATTTATACGATAATCGGAATTATTTTACTTTTGATTCCTGCTTTTTCCATTTGTGAAAAGGACTATGTGGCATCTGTAATACCGGGGATTTCACTTAAAGAATCATTGAAACATGCTTTTTCAAATCAACATTTCCGGATTGTTACATTAGGACAATTGTTAGAAAATACAGGGATGGCATTCTTTCAAGCTTGCATTATGTATTATGTAACAACATTAATGGGGCTGCCGGAAACATCTTCTGTTCTTATTTTGGCCATTTCTATTGCAGGCTCACTTTTATTATATCCGTTTATTAATAGGTGGGCGAAAAGAAAGGGAAAACGGCTTCCGATTATTTCTGGCTGTATTGTTTTTTCTGTGGCGGAATTGGTTATATGTTTTAGTGATTACATACCAGGAAATAAAATGCTTATGGCATGTATTTTTGCGTTATTTGTTTCATTTCCATTTGCAGTGCTTAATGTATTGCCATCTTCTATGATGGCAGATATTATACAGTACGATACGGTTACATCAGGAATCAATCAAGAAGGAATTTTCGGTGCAGCACGAAGTTTTATTGTAAAAATGGGGAATTCCTTTGCAATTATGATTGTTCCATCTTTAACTGTAATTGGTGCAGCAGCAGGAGAAAATGTTGGCAAGATTGGATTAAAATGTACAGCTATTGCAGGCGGTATTTTCTGTTTGGCTGCAGTTATTGTATTTTTCAGATATAAAGAACAGGATGTATTGTCATGCATCCAGAATCAGGAGTAAAGAAACGTGAAGAAAAGAGTGCTTGGAGAGAAAAAATCATCGATATCACAGAAAGAAAAGGAATATTATTGTAATCGTCTTTCAAAGATGATCCAGTGTAAAACGGTATCATACAAAGAAGAATTTCATTCAGAAGAATTTTTAAAATTAAGAAATGTTATTGCAGAATTATTTCCGACAGTATTAAATAAGGCAGAAATCAAGTATTTTGGAGATGATTGTTATGTGTATCGCCTGCGGGGAAAAGATGAGAGTAAAAATGTAATGTTGATGTCCCATCATGATGTGGTAGATGCAGAAGGCGAATGGTCTTATCTGCCTTTTTCAGGTGAAATTGCAGAAGATTGTATTTGGGGAAGAGGTACAGTAGACACAAAAACCCCTCTATTTGCCGAGTTTTCTGCATTAGAAGAATTATTGAAAGAAGGCTGGATTCCCCCTTGCAATGTATATTTGGTTTCTTCTCATAATGAAGAGGTTGCTGGAAATGGAGTTCCGCTTGCATTGGAATGGTTTAAGGAAAATCAGATTGCCTTTGAGTGGATTTTAGATGAAGGTGGGGCAGTAATCGATGCTCCGATGAGTGGGATTAAATGTAAATGTGCTATGTTGGCAGTACATGAAAAAGGCAGATTTACAGTTCGAATGAAAGCAAAACAATCAGCGGGGCATGGGAGCCTAGTACAGCACGTAAAATCCCCAACGGTTCGTATGGCTGAATTTATTACGAAAATAGAGAAAGAACAGCCATTTCTCCGTAAAATGCATCCAGAAGTAAAAGCAATGTTTGAAGGATTAGCACCGTATATGAATTTTCCAATGAAATTTGTTTTTAAAAATATGTGGTGTTTTGGTGGTATTTTAACAAAGATCATTCCTTCATTAAATGCATCTGCAGGCTCGATGCTCGGAACAACCAGCACATTTAAAAACTTAAATTCCACAAAGACAGGAGATTGTGCAGTTGAAGTATTTTTTAGATGCATCAACCAAGAAGATTTACAGAAGGATTTAGAAACATTCTATCAGATTGCGAAGGAATATGGGGTTGAGTTGGATGAAGTAGTGGAAGACGAATATCACAGACCTGCAAATTTAGAAAGTAAAGGATATCAATATATTAAATCCATTGTAGAAAAGGAATTTGATTATGCTGCATGTGCACCATTTATTTTACCGGCAGGAACAGATGCAAGACATTTCAGTGATTTAAGTGATGCAGTAATTCGATTTGCACCAATCGATATCAATAATCAACAGTATGCATCTGTTCATAATATTAATGAAAATATTTCTAGAGACTCGGTTGTACGTGCTGTGCATTTTTATCGAGAAGTATTAAAAAATTTATAAAAAGGGGAAGAAGCATTTGAAGAAAAAAAGTATAATAGTGAAGTGTCCAGCAAATACCAGACTTCAAAATTATTTATTACAAAAGGAAATCCATATTCTCACACCATGTAGTGGTCGTGGAAATTGTGGAAAATGTAAGGTGAGAGTCCTGGAAGGAACAGCGAAAATTAATACAATGGATAGAGTATGGTTTTCCGAAGAAGAACTTCAAGAGGGATATCGATTAGGGTGTCAATTATATGCACAAGATCCTTTAACTGTGGAATTATATTTATGAATAAAGAAGAAAACTGTCATTTAACTTGATGGAGTTGAATGACAGTTTTCCTCTTTATCAATTATTTATTTGCTTTTTTCATAGAGTTGTAACCAATTAAAACAGTCCATACATAAGCACAAGTTTTTGGAATCATCAGCATTCCAATCATTGGAATGCGATCTGCAAAAAGTACTACAGGAATATAAAATCCAAAACTCAATACAATAGTAAGCCACATATGTTTAAATTCTAGATCCTTGTTTTTTCGAGCACTTTTATAAAAAAGAAGAATGATCAAAAGTCCCAATAATGCAAATGGAATGTTTCTGTAAATTCCCCAGGAAAGTGGAGCAGTAGCACTGAGCCATTTGTTCTGCGGGAACAAACAGAGAATAATTCGCAATGCAGATAACAGGTAGATGGAGACAGTGATTTGATTTTGTCCTTTTACCTGATAGCGGATACGCCACACATAATATAGGATAATGTAAAAAATAGTCATGGTGATAGAGGTAATGAACTTGCCTGTTCCTAAAGCTACAGTAAAATTATCCAATCCTGTGGTACAGAGTGCAATGGCTCTTGGCACCAGATGGAAGGAATCACCGACGCCGAGTACAACAGCCATGATACCAAATAGTCGGTATTCTTGATTCCCGTTACTTTTTCGAATCATAGTGATTCCGATAGTAATAACAGATATTAAATAAATAAGATCAAATAAAGTTTCAACAATTGCCTGCATAAAAAATCCTCGCTTTCATTATATTATTTTGATTTGTATTGAAGAAAATTTTTACCAAATAAAATTCCGGCTAATAATAAAGAAGAACCTAAACCGGTATAAAATACGGCAATAAAACGTTCAGGTGCAAGAGAAGATGCTCGGAGATAAATGCCACCACTCATCATAATTGCCATAATAATAAATGATTTTACATCAAAGAATTTCATAAAAAAATGTCGTTCTTCTTCATAATTTTGAATCCGGTCTGTATGTTTTTTTACAAGTCGTCCAAAAATAAAATATTGAAAAACAGTAAAAACAACGATGGAGAGGAGAATATTCATTACTGAAAGATAGGGCGGATAGGAGAGAATCCCTATTCTTAAAATATTAAATCCTGCAAGAGACCATACAGCACAGGCAATAAGTAATAATGTTTTTTTCTTGACTTTCATTATAAAAAACCTCCTTTCTGAACAGTGTTCAATTTCTTGGAAACAAAAACGGATATTTTGCCGGTATTTGGTCAGTATCCGTTTTATATTTTATATCTTATATTTTGTAAATCGTACGGCGAATCATACCGATAATTCCAGAGCAGTCATAATCATGACGAACCATTGCTGCTATAATAAATGAAAAAATAATTTCCACAAATTTTTTAGGAGTAAATGTATCATCAAATATTTCCATATGAACATTCGTATCGTGAATTAGTATCTGATATAAACTTTGACTCATGTGTTGCCAAGAATCTGCCATTAACTGCTGCCCATTCTTTTTATCTTCTTCCATAAAAATCATAGAATGAAAGGCAAAAAAACCAGGATATTTTTCTTCTCCTTGTTTCATGCTTTCAAAAATCCACTCTACACAGTCGACAAAATTCTTATAATCAGAGGTACTTTCCGAAAAATGGAAAATATCATGCCACACACGTTCCACAGTCGCTGCAATTAAATCAGATTTATTATGAAAATAATTTTAAATCGAACCTACAGAAATATTACACTCTTTAGCAACAGTTCTTATATTGATCGCCTTCCAGCCTTGCTTTTGGATCAGGTTGATGCTGACATTCAAAATTTCTTCTTTTGATGTAACAATGGTATTCATTCTGGTTTCTCCCTCTTGTAATTGAACAATGTTCATTATACATGAAAATTTTGAGTTGTCAAGAGGGATAGGGGGAAAAAAGGTTAATCAAAAGATGTGAATCTTGTAATTTTCAAAATCGGATTGAGCTTATTTATGCAAAGTGTTAAAATATACACAATAGATTTGTTGAATGAATAAAGCGATTAGGTTAATCAGATAAGGAGGAGTGGATACTGTTTTATGGTGGATACGATAGATTACTATAATAGAAATGTACAGGATTTTGTGGATAGAACAGTATCTGTTGATTTTACAGGAATTCAGAATGTTTTTCTGGAATTATTACCTAGGGATGCTCGTATTCTTGACTTCGGCTGCGGTTCTGGACGCGATACAAAATACTTTTTGGACTGTGGTTATCAAGTAGATGCAATGGATGGTTCTATAGAATTATGCAGAGCTGCAAGTGAATATACAGGTATTCATGTAAAGCAGATGCTTTTTCAAGACTTGGCTGAAGAAGAAAAATATGATGGTATTTGGGCTTGTGCATCGATATTACATGTAAAGAAAACAGAGTTGCCGGATATTATTCGTAAAATGAGTTTGGCAACAAAAGAAAATGGTATTATCTATATTTCTTTTAAGTGCGGAGATTATGAAGGGGAAAGAAACGGAAGATATTTTACTGATATGACAGAAATTTCAATGAAAGAATTGTTAGTTGATTTTCCGGAATTAAAGGTGGAAAAGCAATGGATTACCGGTGATGTTAGAGCAGATCGAGGAGATGAAAGATGGTTAAATATGATTCTCAGGAAATAGAATATCAACTTCATATTGATTCAGGATATTATAATACGTTGGATCTTGAAGGATTTTCTCGAATGATGAAAGATCCTTCATACTGTTATAAGTTCTATTGGCTGGAAGCTATTGTGCAGTTGATTTCTGAAGATAAACGAGAAACCACATATAACGACATCATAAACGAAATGATAGCAAATGCTTGGTATTCTGTATTGGAATTTCACGTTCATCTTAGTGGTATCTGGGGAGATGGGGATATCAAAGATAGTCTGGAAAAAGCCGTTTTGAAATTACATAAGTTAACAGGTTTACCAAGCAATGTGTCAAAAGTAGAAATAAAAAATAAAATTGCTGAATTCGATAAAGAGCTGCACGGAGAGAAGATAACTCTTACGCAGAATGTGCCATACAAGGCTTTATCTGGATTTGCTAATAGATATTCGGAGCGTATTGATTTGAATAGCAGCGCTGGAAAGATGATGGCGTATTATAACAGAATTAATAGTATTGAAAGTCCGCTGCCATATACTTTTGGTGAACAAAAAGGTTTGGAACGAAAAATTATATTTCATGAATCGTGGATTCAGATGATTCAAGATAATATGGTTGCAATTTTGGGTTGGATTCAGTATGAGAAAGTACGATGGCTACAGAATAATAATCCGGAAGTTCCGGGGTTGGTCTATAAACTTGCTCCATTAGATGATAAAATGCGGAAACTTGGCTTTGTTCGTAAATTATGGGATGGAGTCCTAAATACGACCAAAATTATAGATGTATTTAAAGAGGAACCAATTAAAAAAGAATCGTATGATGTGGATCATTTTATTCCATGGTCATTTGTTATGAATGACGAATTGTGGAATTTGATGCCAATAGACTCTTCATTAAATTCTTCAAAAAGTAATCGACTCCCACAATGGGATAAATTCTTTATCCGATTTGCTCAGAACCAATATACGATGTATGAACTGGTGCATGAAAAGGCTGGAATTAGGAAATTGTATGAGTCTTGTTATAGGGATAATCTACATTCCATCTGGGCAAGTCAGGAATTGTATCGGAAGGGAAATTCCAGAGAAGAATTTTATGAGATATTAGAAAGAAATATGCGACCGGTATATGATTCGGCAAGAAGGCAAGGGTATGAGGTTTGGAATGTGTGATAGGAGTTGGATAGAGATTGCTTTATGATAAATGGATACGAATATGCTTAGAATGGTAAAAAAAGAGTTTAATTCTGTGGAAATATATTTGTGTTTGTTAGAGCAGGAAGTGAATATTACAGTTGGTAAATATGAAAAGATAATTAAGCATTCGAATATTATAATACCTCCAGAGTGATTTGAAAAAATGATATTTTCACGAGTGTTTTGATAAATAGGTGAGAGATGGAAAAGATTAAACAAATAGAACAATTAAAACAAGGCTTATCAACAGCCTTCATAAATCAAAATATTTCATCAAACTTGGCCTACAAGCCACAGTTTGTATCGAACAACTATAAAGAAGGAAGAAAGGTTATCTCATGCATTGAGGATGAGCTTTTGTCATGTGAAGAATTTGCCATTAGTGTTGCATTTGTCACTATGGGAGGAATTACACCGCTTCTTCAGACTTTAAGAGAACTGGAACAGCGCAATATACCTGGAAAAATTCTTACGACAGACTATTTGACCTTTAGTGATCCGAAAGCGCTGCGTATTTTAGCAAACTTTAAGAATATTGAACTGAAAATGTTTGTAACAGAGAATGCGAAAGAAGGGTTCCATACAAAAGGTTATATTTTCAAGAAAGAGAAAATGTATCGAATTATTGTCGGAAGTTCTAATATGACGCTTAGTGCGCTTACAACAAATCGTGAATGGAATACAAAGATTGTTTCTACAGAGCAAGGCGAATATACGCAGAGCGTGGTCGCAGAATTTGAACAGTTATGGAATGCACAGCAATCATTAGCGTTCGAACAGTTTATTGAAGCATATACGAATGTTTACACAAAGAATAAGATTATCCAGAAACAGAAAGAGATTGCAAAGCAAGCGGAAGTTCCATCTTTGGAAGTATATCGTTTGCAGCCAAATTCTATGCAGGTTGGTTTTATCAATAATCTTCGGAAAATTTACGAGGCTAGAGAGGATAAAGCTTTGTTGATTTCTGCAACAGGAACTGGCAAAACATATGCTTCTGCATTTGCAGCAAGAGAATTGGAATTTAAACGAGTGCTCTTCCTGGTTCATCGTAATCAGATTGCAAAACAAGCGTTAAAGTCATATAGAAAAGTATTTGATGGAAAAGTGTCCATGGGAATGGTAACTGGTAAGTGTCAGAATTATGATGCAGATTTCGTGTTTGCAACTGTTCAAACAATGAGTAAGGAAGAGATTCTGAAAAAATATAAAAAAGATCATTGGGACTTGATTATTATTGATGAAGCACACCATAGTTCAGCGGATAGTTATAAGAAAATTATGGATTATTTCATGCCAAAGTTATGGCTAGGTATGACCGCAACACCGGACAAGCGTGATGATAATCTGGAAGGCAGAAATATTTATGAGATATTTAATCATCAAATTGCATACGAAATTCGTTTGCAAAATGCTATGGAAGAAGATTTGCTGTGCCCATTTCATTATTTTGGAATCACTGATCTGGAAGTTATTGCTGATGCCGGAAAATCGTCAGAAGAAAAGGTTGAGAATTTCAGGTATTTAACATCAGATGAACGTGTTTTAAATGTAATGAAACAGGCGGAATTCTTTGGCCATAGTGGAGAAAGAGTAAAAGGTTTGATTTTCTGTAGTCGAATTGATGAGGCGAGAGAATTATCTGCTAAGTTTAATAAAAAAGGCTGGAGAACGATTGTATTAAGCGGTAGTGATTCGGAAACTGTAAGAGCAGCTGCCATTGAACGGCTTGCCGGTGATGAAGCAGAAGATGCATTAGATTATATCATTTCTGTCGATATTTTTTCAGAAGGCGTGGATATTCCAGAAATTAATCAAGTTATTATGCTTCGACCAACGGAATCTCCAATTATTTTTATTCAGCAGTTAGGACGCGGACTTCGAAAAGCAGAGGATAAGGAATATGTAGTTGTTATTGACTTTATTGGAAATTATCGTAACAATTTCATGATTCCAATTGCACTTTCCGGAGACCGCAGTTATAACAAGGATAATATTCGTCGTTATGTTACAGAAGGCGGTCGAGTGATTCCGGGGGCAAGTACGATCCATTTTGATGAAGTTTCAAGAAAACGAATTTTTCAAGCGATTGATAATGCGAATTTCAGTGATATTAAATTGATTCGTGAGAATTATACAAATCTGAAAAATAAGTTGGGACATATTCCTGCATTGGATGATTTTGATAAATATGGCGAAATGGATGTACTTCGGATTTTTGATAATAGTAGCTTGGGCTCTTATTATAAGTTTCTTGTGAAATATGAAAAAGAATATACGATACGATTGTCCGAAGCAGAAGAAAAAGTAATAGAATTCGTTTCTAAAAAGCTGGCAAGTGGGAAAAGAATTCATGAGCTGGAAATGTTAAAACGATTGTTTAAATATCAACATGGAATCATGGCCCAATTAAAGAAATCATTGTATGAAAATTATAACTGCTCCATGGATGACAATTGTGCAGAGAATGTTGTTAATGTGATGACAAATGAATTCCCTACAAGCAGTGCTAAGAAAACATATTCTCAGTGTATTTTTTTAGAAAAAGAAGGATCAGACTACAGCATATCCCAATCATTTGGCGAAATGTTGCAAAATAAAGAGTTTTATAATATTTTAGAAGAACTAATTGACTTTGGTATTTCTCGTTATAAAGAAAATTTCAGTATGCGTTATCAAGATACAGATTTAGTTTTGTATCAAAAATATACATATGAAGATGCTTGTCGTTTGTTAAATTGGGAGAGAAATGAAGTTCCATTGAATATTGGTGGTTATAAGTACGATAAAAAAACAAAAACATTTCCTGTATTTATTAACTATGATAAGCAGGATGATATTAGTGATACTACAAAATACGAAGACCATTTTACAAGCCGTAATCGATTGATTGCGATTTCAAAAAGTGGAAGAAGTATTGAATCAGAAGATGTGCAGAATTTCCTAAATGCAAAGGAACGAGGAATAGATGTGCAGCTTTTTGTGAGAAAAAACAAAGATGATAAAATATCAAAAGAATTCTATTATTTGGGTCGAATGTATGCTACGGGCGGAGTAAAAGAATTTATAATGCCGAATACGGATAAATCGGCAGTTGAAATCGAATGGGAATTGGATACTCCGGTTCGAGAGGATATTTACGAGTACATTGTAAATGGATAATGGTATTTAGCAAAGAGAATAGGAAAGGAATAAATTGTTCATGAAGATAGTTAGAGTTGTTGCTGCCATAATAATTGAAAACGGCAAAGTTTTTGCAACACAGCGCGGATATGGTGAATTTAAAGATGGATGGGAATTTCCTGGCGGTAAGATTGAGCAAGGGGAAACACCAGAAGAGGCAATTGTGAGAGAAATTAAAGAAGAGTTGGATACGGTGGTGGAAGTTAGAGAGTTATTGGATACTGTTGAATATGATTATCCAAACTTTCACTTATCTATGGATTGCTTTATTTGTAAAATTAAATCCGGGGACTTGGTGCTAAAAGAACACGAAGCTGCAAAATGGTTGACAAAGGAGATACTGCGAAGTGTGGAGTGGCTACCGGCGGATGAGGGATTAGTTGGAAAAATTGAAAAATATTTGAAGGAAGATTAATATGTTTAAAATCATAGAAGGCGACTTTAAAAATCAAACATATGGGGATGAAACTTATTTGTCTAATTGGCCAATGCTTTATATTTTAGAAAATGGAAAGCAAGCTTATATTGGAGAGTCAAATCATGTTAAAAATCGCATGTCTCAACATCATAGTTCTATAGATAAG
>ENA-UONQ01000415-UONQ01000415.1-human-gut-metagenome-genome-assembly--contig:-CS26-NODE-415-length-56457-cov-502.612585_pt1 | contig 56457 bp, 61 predicted proteins | sample MGYA00242460_ERZ724007 | MGnify/ENA metagenome assembly ERZ724007
TTATTTACTTTAAAGTCAGAGTAATCCATTACATGATTAGTTCCCCATGATAGAATATCTTCTGGAGCAATGTTAGCAAAGAGAAATAAAGTGAAGTAGAATCCCAAAGCATCTGCCTGTTCCTCATTGGCATTTTGCAAATGATTGAGTACCTGGGTATATTCATCTTCTGTAAGTTGTTCAATATTCCATCCCCACTTATGGCATATCTTAACTACTTCTGAAGTAGATTCATAACCTTCCATTAATTCCTCTATTACTCTACCAATAAAGTCTTTAAGGATTGCCTGATTAGAAGGGTTATTTACGTCCAATGGAGCTTCTGGCAATTTTTCTATTTGCCTGTAGCCTTCAAATTGTTGTATTCCAAGAGAATACATCTCTTGTAACTCAGTACCTTCTTTGATTTGAGGTACTTGTTCACGTATATTCCTGATGTCCAAGGTATACTCCTTTCTTATTAATTTCCTGATGAACCAAATCCCTTATCTTGCCGAGTCCCCCACATTTGAGATTCAGTATAGAATTCTTCCTGCTGAATCTCTTCTGGCTCGGTGATATAGATGGGTACGTGAATAAATTGTACCAGCTTCTGCCCAGCTTCTATAACCTGAATTTCTTGAGAGGTGTTATATACTCCAATGTGTATCTCACCAACATATGGAGAATCTACTATCTCGGCAGTAAAGATTAACCCTTTCTTAGTAGCTATACCAGATTTGTTTGCTGCCATTAACATAGATGCAGGAGGTTCTAGCAAACCTTTGATACCAGATGGGATAAGTATACGATGACCTGGTTTTAAAGATATATGCCTTACGAAATTTTCATTAAAGGGCATATCTAAAATATACCCCTTTGAATCAAATTCGTTCTTGTCATGAATATCCTCAGGATATAAATTGGTTGGTACATAAAAATCTAACCCAGCATCATTTGGGTTTGCTCTGTTGGGAGATACTACCTCCCTTACTTTAATAAATCTAAATTTGTTCATAATATATTACATTGTTTTAAAAGTTGTCCAAAGGTTAATCCTCGTTGAGGGTATATACCCAGTGAATGACAGAATCTGGTAAGGTCTGATTCACCCTCCATAAACAAATCAGCAAGAACATCCTCTTGCCTTACATAATAATTTGGGTTGTTAAGATATATCTTGAACATAGCCCATATCATCTCAATTTTTTTCATTGCACTCTCGATAAAGTTCTCTAATCCGTTTTCTTGGTACTTCGAATTTCTCGACTGTCTTTGAGATAATCTCTTTTTTATCTCTCCCTTTCCGAATCAAGCCTCGGATATATTTCTTGATACCAACCGTATCTTCCAGTATATCCAAATCTTTGTACTGATTCTTCTGTTCTAACTCTTTCCTGGTAATGTTCAAGTTCTGGGACATCTTGAATGCACATAATTCGGAATCTCCGCATAGTTTACACTCTTTAGTGGATAAATCATACCCAATACCAAAGCAAACATCACCGTTAGTTCCCAATTTTGTTAGGTCTATCGGAGTAAGTATATCTTGTTTAGTAAGGTCTGGTAATGCCTGTTTCTTACTTCTTTTCATATCTTATTAGTTATTATACGTCTTATTGAGGTTTTGCTAATACCCAAAGAATCTATTATTTCTTGAGTGGAAAACCCCTGATGATGTAAAGATAATACTTGTGATTTATACTTTACAATCTTGGATTTTCTTTGCCTACCATCCCTAACCATTTGTTGCATGTTATGAGATTGAGTACCCCAGTAAAGATTCTCTGGTTTATTATTTGTAGGATTATTATCCTTATGACATACAATAGGATAATTATTAGGATTGGGTATAAAAGCTAAAGCTATTAATCGATGAACTTTTACTCGATGAATTATCTTAACTGTATAATACCCATTATGAACTGGAGTGGGAGTAAGCTTATAAAAAGACTTACCTCTCTTTTTAAGTATATCTCCTTCAACTGTAGCATAATAAGAAGGATATCCAGGAATTGCTCTTATATACAAATGATACTTTGCCATAATTAATCATCTATTTTTTTTTCGGTTAGTCTTATAACTGAATCTCCAATCTTCAATTCCGACTCATACAGAGGTAAGTAGGAATGTCCAATTGCATTTATAAATAGTTTCTTGATATCACCCAAGTGTTGTGAGTAACGAGTGTCAGTATAAGTTAGTACTCTAACCTGTAGCCCTGAACAGAAAGATAAATCAAAATATACCTTATACTCATTGGGTATTACCTGAGTAGATTGTATATCTGATATCCATACTAATGAACTACAATTAAAGACATGGAGAGGAGTAAGTTCCTCTCCGATTATATTATTAACCAGTTTCTTATATAATTTAATAATCATAACTTTTAAGTGTTACATTTTGATGATTACAATTGGGACAAGTCCAATCTTTTGTATGCCAAGGACCTCTTAAATCTTTTAATTCGTCCTTTCTGAATTTCTTTTTGCATTGATGACATTGATATTTATATTCATCGTAATCATACTGAGATGAATAGGTATAGAGTATCCCGGTAATCACTCCCAGTATTACTGGTATTAGTAATGTTAATTCCATTGTTTTAAGTATTAATGTTTAATGCCCTATGTCCCTAATAAGGATGTAATTATTTCCTCCTACGGAGAAAAGTAATTACTTATAGTACTTATAAGTCTACTTAAGTAAGGTATTCTTATAAAGAATGAATAGGATGTTTCTTCCATAGCTTCTCTAACAGAATAACTTTCAATTCTTGTTTTTGATAATATTGTTTCCTATGTCTGCCATGTCGGCTAAGGTAATTTCCGGGATAATGTAAGTCATCAAGGTATACCTTATTTTTAGATTCATCGGTTCTTACCAAACGACCAAGGAATTGAATGGATTTTTCTTGTGAATCCATACTTGCGGTATTGAGTAAGTACTTAAGCTTAGGAAAGTTTTTACCTCGAGCAATGATTGTAGTTGATACCAGGATATCTATCTTACCTTCCCTAAAATCCTTCATTATTTGTTGTCTTAACTTAGAAGGAGTATTAACATGTACATAGGAAATATTATAGGCATCGCCCAGTTTCTTTTTAAAGAACTTATATAGATTTTCACAATGTGCAATATGCTTGCATACTACAAGTGCAGGATATCTACCTTGGTTAATATTCCATTTTAACCGAGCATAAGCCATTCTTCTGGCATATTTATTCAAGGTAATAGAATCATCATATATCTCTTTATAAGATATACAATCGGATTCCCAATTACCATACCAAGGTTTACTGGGTACCATCTTTACGATTGTTTTAGTTGAGTAACCTTTCTTGATAGAATCCTTAAGTTTAAACTCAGCAACTACCTTGCCAAAGAATCCTTCAAGATTCATATTCTTAACCTTATCTTTGGCAAGCTTACTCATATAAATGGTACCTGATAATCCTATACGAACTCTGGTATTAAATAAACGAGTAAGTACATTTTGATATTGCTTACTTCCACCTTGGTCTGCCTCATCTACCAAAACCATATCTATCTTAGATAATTCCTGTTGATAGAATCTCATATTTCGAGAAATAGATTGAACCATACCAATCGTAAAGTTACTCCAGTTTAAAACCTTACCTTGAACAAAAGTGATATTCTCTCCCGGGAGATATTGCTTAAACTCTTCTCTAGCCTGGTTTAACCAATCAGAGTCATTAGTTATTAGCAAAGTCTTTAACTGTCTCTTATAAGATAAATATAAGGATGACATGATAAGTGTGTTATGAGATATGAATCCATTAGATAGGTAATTATGATACTTAGGTATCTCCATATCATAACATGGGTATTTATCTAAGATTTCTATCTTATCTATTTTATCCCAATAACAATTACTAGAAATATTTAGTAATTCTGTAGCTTTATCATTATTAGAGCCTAAGAATTCTACTAAACAATTAAAAGCAGTTAAAGTTAATCTATTATGATGACTTACCTGTGTACTTATAACTCTACCATAGGTTTTTCTAAACTTACCTTTTTCTTTCCAAGAAAGCTTATCATAAAGTTCTTTAGCAAAATTACTAAAAGGTAGTTTATTACTGTAGTTATTCCGTTGAGAATTGCTAGGAATACATTTTCTTTCAATCCTCATGGGTATTATTTCTAGAAACTCATCATAAAATTCGCTATGAATAGTTATTCTATAAGCTATACTCTCTTTACCATTACATGAAGTCTTCTTGGGTTTAAGACAACAAGCTATTCCTAAAGATAATAAAGCTTGTTGTACTCTACGAGCATTTTCAAGATTTACAGTAGTAAAAGATAAGGATCTTCTACCATGAGATGATGAATTATGCCCATCTGTATCAAATAAACCTGCTATATAATTCCTTAAGTCATCATAAGAAGCCTGAAGAATCTTATCGGGTATGTACTTTTCATGGGCAGTACCAATTAATTCTGGATATTCCTCTTGAAGTAGTTTAGTAAAATTAGTATCGGATTTAGATATATGAAAACCTTTAAATCTTTTGTGGGGTTTTATTTCTACAGGAGTTTTACAGATTTCATCCATAGTAGCTTTAACTACTTCGGCTACTTCTATATCTTGACCCGATATAGATATATTTATTTGATTTTTAGAAACTTGATGAATATGACCATCTCCGGATAAAGCTCCCAAAGTATAGCTAAGGTTTTTACCTATGGTATTTTTAGAATGAGTATATTCTAAGGAGATAGGTAAACAATCCCCTTTCTTTAAATCCTTGACATATACCCATTGTAGATTATCTCCATAATAAGTATATAATCTGTGATTTTCATATCCACAGATTAGAGTATAACCCTGAGAAGTAGTTATCTTTACTACCTTAATCTCATTATAAACTCCTGCATGGGGTTTTACTAATACACCTTCTTTAGTAAGGACTTTACCTTTATATCGTATCTTACCTGTTTCAGAAACGATTTTTTCTATAGGTAATAACCCATCCTCAGTATGTATTAGGGTACCCTTACCGGTGCATTTACCTGCATTAACCGTGTAATCTAAAACTCCAATCTGAAAAAGAGAGTTACCTACCTGGTTAGATATAATTGCCTTTACAGCTTTCTCTTGTTCTGGTCTTAATTTATACTTACCTATTTTCGTAACTACCTTTTTGACTTTGGGTAAAGGTTTCCGCATATCTACAACTTTAGGTTTAATTCCATACTCAATACACTTTTCATATACTGCTGGAAGAAAACCTATCTTAAACTCACCATGCTTGTTTATATAATGTATCTTACCATCCCAGTTCTGCATACCTCTTTGCCTTGTACGTAAATAGAAAGCATTAGGATGTCTAACCGAAAATTCCTGGTAGAGTTTCTGTGCGAACTTAAGAGGTAAATCAAGTTCGCACATATTTCCGTTTTGTATTATTATCTTACTCATTTGATAATTACCGTTACACCTTTAGTAGCTTTATCCATTCCCATTGCTTCCTTGATAAGCTTAATGTGATGTTCTTCATCGGCAATTAACTTATTCAACAAATACATCACATCATCATAATCAGCCCGTTCACTATATAAGGCTAGACTATTCATAATTTTCTTATAATTGCCAATGGTCTCTATCTCAGAGTTCCAGGCAATCTTCAAAGCACTTTCAGGAGAAAAACCTACCTCTACTTTTGGATAGATATCCATAACAGAATCCTGTTCATGAGGGTCTGCTTTCTGTAAGAAATCCGATAACTTGTCGTAATGTCTCATTTCTACCAAACCAATACCAAGCATTAACTCTGCAATGGGTTCAAACCTTGACGACTGTTGAGTATACATAAGGATAGCACTAATCTCAGAGAAAGGTTTATCCTTTAGTGCATCCTTGAACATATTAACAATATCCTCTGGCCAAGGTTCGATATCATTGAAGTCAGGATAATCTACTGACTGGTCTGAATACTTGAGGACATCAATAAAAGCATTAGCTGCATCCTCTACTCTGTTACCTAAAAATTTTAAAGCTTTCATAACGTTACGTTTTTAATTATTAATCTTTTCCCAGAGAGAACCTTCAACTTCGGGTTCCTCTTCCAGGGATTTTTTGTTCTTATACTTATATAAATACTTATTGTATCTTTCAATTGCTTTATCCGTATACATCTGTGCAATATCTGGTAAACCATTACACCATGCAAGGGATTCAAACTGAGCATCAATGAATGTCTTATAATCCCAACCTTCTTCTTTTAGGAATTCTCCTACCTTTGCAAAGTGTACATATTTCTCTGGTTTATTTTCATAAGATTCATATATACCAGTTGCCTTAGCAATCTTACCTATGAAATAATCATGTATCTCTTTAGTAAGCTTTGAATCAGAATATTGCAACTCTATTTCTGCATCTACTTGATTAGTAATGTTGTCCTGCATAGATATTAACCTTTGCATAACATTACGATAATCGGTCATTCTCTTTAACCCGGTCTCTATATATTTAATAAAACCTTCCCGAGTATCAAATTTAAAATCCTCACAGAAGGTATTACATATCTCTGCAAGCTTTTTACAATTTGCCCATTCTCGGGAATTACTCTCATTTATTTTACGAACTCCCCTATGCTTTAACTTTATACGAGTTGCGTATAAAATATCAGCAACGAGGGCAGCATCCCCATTAGATGCTAGTAATATGTTATTAACTCGCTTAGTATTCTTATTGTTAGAAACTAAGACTGCTCTAGTATTTATTGCCGATTTACGAGCAATAACAAAAAAAGCCTCAACTGGGAAGTTATCTACCTCTAAGGTATTTAATATTTCCTCAAATTGAGACTTAGTTATATGGATAGATGGAGAACGTTTAGTATTCATTTCCTCTTTCTATTACAATATCTTACATAAGATGTTGCTGTAATTACAGCATAAAATACTACCCATAAAGATACGTATATTGCCCCTTTTATTGTACTATCGTCTAATAGCAAGGCCACCAAAATGAAAATACCAATATACACTACTATGGCTTTAGCCATAACCATATTTATACACCATTCAATGATAAACTGTTTCATATCTTTTCTTATTTTGTTATTTTTAAGTTATATAATATAATAGGAAATCCTTATTCCAAAGAGTTTCTGACTTTAGTTCTATGAATAAAGTTATAGAGCGTTTTACGTGACACCTTTAACCTTTTACTAATGTATAGCTTACTATTACCTAAACTCAGTAATCTTTTAAATCTTCTCAGTTTTCTATCAGAAATCTTAAAATTTTCCCAGTTGGGATTTTGGGTAGTTTTAAATGACCTTCTTCTCTGTTCGAAAATCATTTGTTGTATATTCATACTATGTGTACCCCATTGAAGATTCCTATAATGATTATTTAAGGGGTTATTATCTAAGTGCATTACCTCATTAAATCTAGAAGGATTAGGATTATATACATATACTAAAGCCACCAACCTACTAATACTCAAATCATAACCCATACCATCCTTATAGAGTCTTACCTTAACTCTAACCTTTTTCGAAAGCCTTAATTTATGCCATTTACCAAACTTATGAGGAGATCTTTCTACCCGTCTTGAATACAATTCTCCCTCTCTAGTAATATGGTAACCTATAAAACCCGGTACATTATCTTCCATTATAGTGAGTTTTTAAGTTTAATTAAATCTTGATAAGTAGTATACTTAGTTTTGTAAACCTTTTTAAGAACGGCTTTCTTACCTAAGTCATTTACATCTCGATTATCCTCAAAAAGAACTAACTTCACCTTCTTATACGATATGAGTTTTAAGGCTAATTCTATAGCATACTTTTGAGCATCAAAATCTAATAGAATTATATACCGTTGACAAGGTGCCTTTATTAGTTCGTTTAGTTGATATTTAGATACAACTTTGCCCATTGTGGCAATAGCTCTATCTCCGAGGGTGAGAGCATTAAGTGCTCCTTCGCAAATGAATACCGACCTGTACATTTCCAATGCGTCATAATTAAATATGATAAACTCTTTTCCAAGGCCTGTGATATCTTTGTTGGGGTTATTATACCGAGGACCGTTTCCGATAACTTTTCTGGCATTATAATACCTGAGTTGGCCATGATAATAGAACGGTATAATAAGGTATCCGAAGAAAGGTTCCTTCGTCGCATAACCAACTCCATGTTTACATAACTCTTCGATACTAAATCCGCGGCCTTTGACATAGCTTCTAATGCTCCTTGCAATTTGTGAATCTCCGATACTAAGGAGTCTAAAACTATCTGGTAAATACAAAGGTTTAGCTTTGGCAAGTTCAACCTTCTCATCGTGAAATTCAAGTTCTTCGAATTGTCCATTGTTTAAGAAATTTATAAGTTCGTGATAAGTATCGAATCCCTCAACATCCATAACTAATTGTGAGGGATTTGGATGTTCATTACATCTAAAGCAATTAGTTCTGTACATGGAAAGATTAACTCCCATCTTTAATTCCCTATGACAGTAAGGGCAAGTTGGGAGTTTCATCCAGCCTCTTCGATATTCAAAAGCTCCAAGTCTTTTAACGAAATAAGTTTTGAGCTTAGACTTAAACTGATTTGTTATTTTCATGTTCCTTTATAGCTTTACGAATTACTTTTCGGATTCTCTTTAAATCCTCTAAATCCAAGTTACCGATGGAAATTGTTTGCCAACCATTATGGGATATTTCTAAAGATAATCCATCGGTCCATATATCTTTTATTACTATTACTTTCTTTGTTCTCATTCTTCTTTTTACCACAAATTCTACAATAGGTTCTGGTACGATATTTCTTATAATATTGAGCTCTCTTCCTACCTCCTTTCCTTGTAAGGGTATTTCTAGGTCTCTGCCTAAGTTCCCACCAATGTTCAGTTACCCAAGCATGAATACCAAGTTTACATCTATATATCTCCACAGTTATTAGCTCTTTTCTTGGAATCAGCATCTGGATTATCTTTCTTTTTAAATTGCTCATCGAGATATTTTCCATAAAGTTCATCATATTGCTTTCGTTGTTCTTTAGTAAATTCTGTACATCTTTGTCTTTCGACATCACATTTGAATAAAGCTCTACCCGAAGGAAGACCATCCCTTTGTACTACAATCTCAACTCGAAGAATATTATCTTTCTCCTCTTGCTCAGTACAATTAAGACCCATGATAAATTGAGCATTACGAACAATTGCAATTGAGCCTGAGATATCATTCTCATCGTATTTAGTAGTTCTATGTTTCTTACCCTCCCTTGTAATATGATGAGCAGTCCATATAATATCTAAGTGTAGTTCCTCTGCTAAGTTCTGTAAGTCAATATATACATTCGAGATTCTATCGAAATCCTCTTTATCCTTGGCTAATGATGCAAGCTTACCTGCATAATCGACCATCAATACCTTAATATCAATTCCCTGGCTTCTAAGAGTTAATATCTTTTCTCTTATATAATTGCAGTCAGTAATCAATGCAGGTACTCTTTCAACTACCAATTCAACTCCAAATCTTGCCAATTTCCTTAAATGCTTAGCTTCGAGTTTATCGTAATCTCCGGAATATAATTCCTTCTTTGTTTTATTGATACTTGATTGAATGAAACGGTCCATGATTTGTTCTTGACCATTTTCTGTATCTATATATAATACTGACTTCTTCATTCTTAGGTATCCTCTTGCAAGGTTTACCATGAAGAATGTTTTCTTTGCCTTTGGTCTATCCAGAATTACATTTACTGAAGCAACTGGGAATCCACCAGCATTGGTCAAATCATTCAATTGCCTAAACGGACAGGGAACTACTGAAGGTTCTGATTGTCTTTTAAATTGTCTCTCCGTAACATCTCGAATCATATATAAAGGTTCATCCTCTTTCTTAGGCTTACTCTTTTGAAGAACCTTCTCAATCTTTTTAGAATATTCCTCGTATTGTTCGAAGTTATCTAAGTCGAATGAATCATTCAAGTTCTTCATCTCAACATAAGTAGAGAACTTATAAATCTTCTCCTTAATATATTCGGAATCTGATAATTGAATTGAATAGAGGTTCTTAATTGTTCTCTCAATAGTTGGGATGTCATCCTTAGTTACTAAGTCTACATAAGCTTTGGATTCTAGCATTTCTTTTATCACTTCCTTTAATACATTCTGAGAGGGTATCTTCTTTGTCTTCTTAAAGTACTTAAGTATACCCTCACATATTAAGGAATGCTCAATAAGAACTAAGTAACTGGGTTTTAATCTTCCCAGTACTAAACCTCCTTCCTTATCTTGAATAATGAACCGGAGTATCTCTAATTGGAAACTCGGGTCGAACGAAAATTTGATTTTATCTTTTTTCATACATTAATATATTGCAATATAATAACTAATAGATTTTGATAGTCTCCATATAGTTCTGAACTCATGTCCACAGTATCTAGTCTTCTAATCCTCAGCCGTTCGGTGAAATATTTTAATATTCTTATATTATATAATGAATAAATTTATATATTTGCATTAACGAAATATTTATAAAGATATGAGAAAGACCAACGGTAATAATGGTTCAGAACTGCACAGATTAAAACCTATGCAGGATTATGATGAAGCAATGTTTAATAGGTTGTATAAAGTTTGTAAACCTGTTATTAGGAACCTAACCAAACAGATAGATTACAAAAGATTCAACCTTACTCCAGATATAATATCTTCTTATTTCTGGGATAAAATGTTATTTGTTTTTAATAAGTACTACGGTACTTGTAGTGAAGAACATCTTAAAGCAAGAATCTTATCATCTCTAGCTACTTTTAAAAATAAGCTTCTGAGATTTGCCTATGGAGAGGTTGCAGAATATAATCAGAACTTATTTAAGCTTGAGGATTTATTTGATAATGATAAGGAGCTTGAAGATGATGAAGAAGAAGCTAAAGCCAAAGAAGATATGTTGGAATTGCTTTATGATTATATGAAAGCTAATCTATCTTCAGATGCCTATATGTTATTCGAGGTATTAGTAACTCCTCCACCTTATATTAAAGAACGTATGCCTGAGTCAGGGAGAATTACCAATATACTTTTAGTAGAGTTCTTTGATATGCCTCGAACTAAGAATTCTATCAAGTATATTAGTGAACTAAAGGCGGATATCCAATACTGGGAAGAGAAAGCCAAAGAAGAACTGCATTACTAAACACAAAAAGAAAGGGGCGTTTCCCAACGTCCCTATCCCAATTGTTAAGCAATTCATAAATTAAAAGTTCATTGATATTGTTACAAGTAGTTACACATTATTATAGTTTTATAATGTAAGCTAGTACGTAATAGGGAGGTCTATTCTCATGAGCTCGTCCTCCACCAGTATCAAGAGTATTATGATTCCACAGGGATACATAGGAATTATCTCTATCGGAAGATTTGGCACCAGTAAGGTTATTACCAATCCATTTCGTACCATTGGGAGCAACCATATCTGAAAAAGCTTCACAAAAATAGGCATCTTGAAATTCATGGTTATGAGCAGGTATCTCGGTAGCACTTAATGTAACTTTATCTTTACCTCCAGTATTACCAATAAGATTATAATCCTCATTACCAGATTGCCAACCTACTATAAACTTACCAGATAAGTCTGGAGTTTGTAAATCATCTAAAATCTGACCATTACATAAAGCCCAGCCATCAGGAATCTGAGTACCATTCCACATAGCAATTAATCCTCTCGGTATACTTGAGCCTCCCACACTATTACTACTACCTAATTTTTCATCAATATAAGCCTTAATATCAAAATTAGGGAATCCCTGTAATAACCGTAAGAGAGTTTCTACATTAGATTGTTGCATACCATGGATAGCAGTATTATATTCTACTGGTTGAGGGAATCTTCCCCCATAGGGGACAATAGAATATTTCTCTACTGTATTATCTATAGAGTTAATACCTTGACCATAAATACCTATCAGTACCATGGATGATTTGTCTACCAAGCCTTGAGCTACCGAAGCCATAGCTCTACTAGCTAGTGACTCATAAGTTAATTCCGTATCTTCTAATACGTTTGTTTTTGACAAGTTTCTAGACTCCTTAGCACTTGGATATAAAGGGTCTACCGACTTCTTATACAAACTGTAGAAGGAATTTGATTCATTCCAGAAAGCTCTAAATTGTACTGGGTTCTGTACTGGTTCTTCCAAAGGAGTATGATATGCAAATACAATCACATCTTCATTACTACCTTTAGAACCTTCGATATTTGAGATACGGATTGTTGCAGCATCCGATATAAATATCATACCATCCCTGGCAATACATCCGAAATTAACTTCTGGGCCTTCTCCAGAATCCGAAGCCTTAGTCATATACCTTGCAATAATTCTATCCTTTATTGCCAGGTAAGCCGGTGAGGTAGGTTCTCCATTTGGAGATATTGTGATAGCATTGTTATTTATCACTGCCGAACCAAATCCACAAAATGGGCCTATACCAACTGGTGCAGCTATGGCTTCAGCTGCATCCTTGGATTTAATAATACCTTCATAATCGAAATAAGTTTTCATACTGTATCCTCGTTTTTATTGTTCTTAAAATCTTTCGATTGATTTTTCATATCTTGGAAAGCCTCTCCTACATCTTTGAACTTGAATGTTATAAATTTCCATAAGATAGCCCATATACTATACCTTTTCTTTACTCCATGAAGTTCACAGATATGGTTGTAAATACTATCTATTTCGAAACAATAACATAGTATCATGATTGTTATAGAAACTGTTATAGGATTAAGTCCATATGGGTCTCCAATAGCCTTACCTATAATGGCTCCAAGTAATACGTAACATAAATAATCAATAACTTTATTAAGAGTTCTTCTTCCTGCTCTAGATTTCCTTACTTCTATACCCTGCATCCTACTGACGGATATTCCAAACCAGAAGTCCGAAAGTATTAATACAAAGGCTAATAAAATCATCCACCTTAGGTCAAAGATAATACCGTAGAATTCAGAAATGAATCCTATAAGGCTAGTTTTGAAGACTGTGTTAAAAGAGTTACTTTCCATCTATTTTTATTCTATTTTAAGTTTCCATTCTGTTTCTTCAGGAACCACTATTTGGATTCCCTGCTCTGATATATCGTTAGACTCCCATACTAATCCTGTTTTATCTATTATGTCTTTTATATTTACTAAAAATACTACTTTGACTGCAGGATTATCTTTTACATAAAAAGTATGTTTTCCAGGTAGATTGGTAAAGAACTGATAGGGACTGGTATGAACTACATCAGGAACCGTCTCATAAACTATATCACCAGAGTCTCCAGTATCCGAAGTACATGTTACAATAGTAGATACTTCTGGTACACTATCGCTTAGTTCTGCACTTACAGGATTAAGAGTTAATTTATACTGAGGTACTACTTTTTTTACGGTTAAAGTTACTGCTGAACCTCGATAATAAAATGTATAGGTACCAGCAGTATCAAAGGTAATTAAGATATTCGAACTATAAGTTTCAGATAAACCTTCTACTGTAATACCAGTTATCTGACTACCACCATCTCCATATCTTAAATAGAATTGGCAATTCTGATTCTTGGTTAATTGATAACCAGCCTTGATATATTTAGTGGATTCCGTTTGAGAATACGGCTCTAGTTCATACCAATTTTCATTATCGGGATTCATTGGTTCTAACCATAAGTAGGATTCGGGTGTAGGTACATATTCTAATACCTCTACCTCTACCGTTTTGGTTGGGTCTCCTACGGATTCAAACTTATAAGTACCAGCTTCATTAAATAAGTAATCTATACTTTTACCATAATAGAAATCTGGACCTTCTACATATCTATCTTCTAATTCTACATCTCCTAATTTTACCCAAGTACCCGAGGTATTCTTTCTGTATACATTTATGGTATCATTGAAGTATGAATATAGGTTAGCACTTTCAAAGGTAGAATAATAGATACCCGAAGTAAGGAACAACTTAATAGAAGCAGTACCTTGAGCATTCAAGCTAAGCTTCTTATTAGATACTCCAATGCCATAAGTAATTGTATATCCTAATCTGTAAGCAACCACTGTACCATAATTTGCAGGATTACCAGAAGTATCTTTGGTACATCTGAATAAGAATGTACCTACTCGGGTAGGAGTCCATCTAGAACCATTCCTAACCAATACTCCTGGGTCTGTAGTAAGTACGGCAATCAAATCAGTAGTATTTTCATTTGGGTCTGAGGAACGAATAGTTATCTTAGATGATTCTAAATTAGTAATGTTTACATTTCGAGGTTCACATATTACAGTATAATTAGTAGCTATTGAAGTAACCTTTAAGATTATCCTCTTTGCCGGGAAGTCTGCAATAACAAATTCGTAAGTACCTGCAGAAGTTATTTCCCAAATAGAACCAGAAGGTTTAATTTCATGAGTATTTATTAACTGAACACCTACCGGTTTAATACTACCCTGATAATTCAAATTAGCAGTAACCTTAACTTCAATCTTAGTATTACTACCAGTGATTACCAAATTATCTAAGTCGGTACCGCCACTTATTAAGTCTGCATAGATATGATAAGACTTAGTGTAGTACTCTAAACCTATATCTACATAAGTAGTTACCGAATTATCTCCAACGCTTCTGAAATAATATCTTTGGTCACCTTTCTTTGCATAAAAGATAGAACCACTTTCGTATAGTTTAGAGCTCCACTTGTTTTTTGATGGGTCATATCCAGTTACCTGATACCTTAAGTCTGCATCCTCATAATCCGAAGTTACAGTTACTCTAATAGGTACTTCTGTAATATGGCCAGTTACAATCTTTGCCGGAGATATCATGGGTTCTGCAACTATCTTATAATTGTAGGCTAAGTCAAAACCGTATTTAATATTTCCAGATACATTATAAGGTAAGAACCTATCGAATAATTTATCAATTGATTGTTTGAAAGCCTTGAACTCTTTAGTTGGAGATGTAAAGCCATGGCCACCGATACTAATACCTACCTCGATACATTGAGCACAACCATAAATCTTATCATAGTTGTACTTATCGTACCTGGAATAATCAGTATCATATAATGGGTCTACCTTTTCCCATTTATCCATCTCTCCATCTGTTGGGTCTACAATGGTACATGTTAACCCATACATATTAAAAAGAATTTCGAAGAACTTCCTTGAGCCTCTAATCTTAAGTAATGAGATTGAGTACTTTAAAATTGTACGAATCTGTTCATCATTTAGATTAGGAACTCCTGTATGTTCTCCTGTTCTAGCAAAGGGTAATTCTCCCAAGAACTCCCAGAGGTAGTTTAAATACCTCTGTTGAGTTTTATCGATATCGATTAAATCTAGAATATTATCAATATCAGAAGTAATATTATCTTGGAAGTATGAACCACATATTTCTAGAAATCTTTCTAATATACCCTTACCATTGACTTTATAAGTATCTTGCTCCTTAAATTCAAATGGTAAGAAATCAATTAGGTTTTTAAGATTTGTCATACTGTTTCATTTACTTTAAGTGTTAACTGACTTGAATCTTCGAATACCGGGATATTATAACCTGGGTCTGTATAATCCTTGTTAGGTTCGGCAATGGTTATGGTATATCTGAATCCAGATTGATAGCCATTGTTCTGAATATCAAGGGCAAAGATAAACCCATTTATATTATCTCGAATCTGTGTAGTCTTACCTATTTTTCCATCATAAGAAAATCCACCTTTCAGAGACTTGAGGGTAAACGTAGTTCCTGAAGAGAAAGATATAAAATAAGCCATAGAACCGTTAGCCTTATCCAATTGGAATTGACCAAGGATTAATTCCTTGTTACCATAAAGGGTTGTAGGCCAAGGTTTAGTATAGAATTTCTTTAAGTATAGGTAATCTACTGATTCCAGATTATCTATAAGGGCATAGATATCTGAGATTCTTACACTACCACCAATGTCTGAACTCTCAGGAGAATAAGCATTAAACAAAGCACCGAGTACCTGAGATTGAATTTCTGAGGTTTTATATGACTTCTTACCAGTAACTTCGATATCCAGTATAATATTAACTTTACCTGCCGACTTAACAGTTAACCAAGTAGTAAGAGGTGAATTCTGATGTAAGATATCATATACCTTCTTAATCATGGAAGAATTGGCAATTACCCCATTATCTGGGGCAATGTATACAATAAGTTTTCTACCGCATTCATATTCAGCTTTAGCTTTACTAACTCCATCTACCAGTTTAGCCAAGTCTACAAAGTCCTGTTTAGTAACAGCTACTCCCATAGTCTTAACACTCAAAGGTATATGTTCTTTGAGCATACCAAAGTTTTCGTAGTTAGAGCCACCACCTGCATTATAAGTATTACTTACAGTTGCATCAGATACTGAAGAGGATATTACTGATGGTACTGAGGTAATAGTACCAGACTTAACATTACCGTTACTACCAGATGTAAGGTAAAAAGTTAAATCAGATATCTTTGCACCAACAGCAGGTTTCTTACCATATAAACCATCTCCAAAGGTAATATAAGGAGTTAGAGATTCATCTACTACTACCATGAAGTGTTTATCGGTAGGTTTTGAATAAGCGAAGGTATTTACTAATACCCAAGATTCTCCACCAATCTTCATGTTCATAGTTCCATGTTCATAGTATTTACCATTGGGTAAAGTACCGAGAGTAATTCTTAATTTTTCTTCGGATGGTATAATAATACCATTAACCTGACTTTCAGTGTATAACTCATGTTGTACTACTGGTACCTTACAATCAGTCACATTTGAATACCAAACTACATCTCTAGTAGATAACCATTTGTTCCCTGATTGGTCTGTGAATAAAGTACCTGCAGGTATAGTTAACTTAGCTCCAATGGAATCTCCAGATACATCCCTTGATATCATTAAGTCTACCGATGCAGCAATAGCACCTCTTGCATGATAATCCACCAAGGCACCATGCTTAACTACTGAACCATACTTTCTGGCAGTAGGTAAGAAGGTTTCCCTTGCCATGTTATCAATGTAGTAATGAAGAACTTCGGCAATAGCCGCAAATAATGAAAGGATAATGATTAATATGTTTCCTTCCGAGTAATCTGTTATGAGTACATCCCCCTCTCTGTCTTTTATACCCATAAGAGATTCTATCAGCTTGGCCTTAATCTGTTGATAAGACCTCTGATAAGGGTTAAGCCATTTATTAGTGATTCCCATATTATTTTGTATTTAATGAATTATCTAAGTTGTTGTAGGTAAGGTATAGATATTGGCTAGAGCCTGTACCATTAATAGAATATTCTACTTCTATATTTACCTTTGCATCAACTCTAGCAACCTTGATACCTTTAAAGGTTAACCTTTGTTCCCAGGTACCAATTGCAGTTTTTATAAACTCTTTAATAATAAAACTCAGGGCTTGTGAATTTGGCTCTTCTATACATTCCCATAAGCGATTCCCAAAGTTTTCCTGTCGAAATCTCTGGCCTATCATATAATATAGGATAGAGTTAATATTATTTCTTACTAACTCCATATCTCCATTAACCGGATACCATCCAGTTTCACCCTTTTCATTTCTACTTAGTTGAATAGGGAAAGTCACCCCTTTCCCTATTATGTCAGTAAAGTAATTATCCATTAGTGTATACATTTAGTATCCTCGTAATCTTCTTGTTTAAATTCCGAGAATGGTTTACTTGCTTGAGTTACAGTAGGACCCGAAGAACCTGGTCCGGTAGTTACACCAGAGTGTACATGAGAATTAAATAGAGCTCTAAGTGATTCTAGTTCTTGAACAGTTTGGTTTAGCTTTTCGGTTAGTTCTTTAATATTAACTACTCCTTGATTCTCCCCTTTGTTTAAGATTACTGTATCACCAGAACCTACACTTACGTCTCCTTGAGCTTGGATAGATATGTTACCTTTTGCAGTAACTCCAATGTCTCCATTGATGTACATGGTTAGTTTACCATTATCATCATCTAGAACTATTACATTGCCTTCTGGAGTAATAATACCCATTTTGTTTGGTCCATCTAAAGGACTTGGTATTTGATTTAAAGCCCAACCATGATATTCCCATAGGGGTTTAGTTGGGTCTCCAAACTCAAAAGTAACAAATACTATATCACCAACCTTAGGAGCTAAGAACTTAAAACCATTGTTGATAGAACCATGTTGACTCTTTGGGTAAGCCCAAGATATAATGCCACTCATTACTTCAGGACAACATACCTTGATACGATTCATATGTTTCTCTTGGTCATCATTATCTACCACAATGCCTCGATAGACTGAGTAATATCTACCCAATCCTTCGAGGCCTTCTTCTGTTATCAATTTAGCAGTTGAGTACATTATTCACTTATTTTTTGTTTTTATTATACCGAATGTACATCTTCTCAGCATAGTTAATCCAATCAAAATTATACTTAGCCTTCATCTCTGGGGTAATCTTACTTGGGTCTACCCATTTTACCGTAACTTTACCCGGTTTAAGAATACCGTCAGAATATACCATATTGCCCTCAGTTTGTACAGTACCAGCAGCTATAGCCATTGGGTCTTTAGCATATATCTCATCCGTATAAAGCTTATTAAGTAAAAATTTTCCAGCACCTTTTGGGTCTACCATTTTACCAGTTTCTGGGTCCATATAAGCTTCAACAAAATAAGTTACTTCATTATTAGTAAAGTTAAAGTTAATACTAGAGTCAGGCCCAGATTTTTTCTTATCTTTACCGAACGGGGTTTTAGCACCGGAAGCAGCATCATTGCTTACAATATCCTGAGTACTTAGGTGAGACTTAGCAGTTATCTGTCCATCCCGAGCATTATTCTTAATCAAATCTAGAGTGCATAGATAACCCTGACCTGCATCCATCGAATGTTGTACTGATTTAATATACCAATACCCAGACCAACGTTTACCTACATTCCCTAAAAAAATTACCTGAGAAGATTGTAATGAAGGTCTACCAACTACGGTCATTTGACAAGAAAGTTTTCTTTCGGTAGTTTTAAGACCACCATTAGCATTAGCATTCATAGCCCAAATATATTTATCTGCTCCACCATATCTACTAAATAAGTTGTGATATAACTTGTATAGAGGTACTGATAAATCGTGTTTCTTCCAACGGCGTACTTTTACTTTCTTACCCATATTACCATAACCCAAATTATATTGTTGAGTATCGGTTGAAGATACCTCAACAATATTGGGGTCTTTTTGCATAGCTCCATAACCTCTATCCCAAGCACTAGAATAACTAGTTTGGTATTCTAAACCACCCATAGCTCTACCAGATTTTATCCTATAACCTTCTGGGTCATACTCAGTAGGGTCTATATATTCTTCAGCCATATACCTTATCTGTTCATCACCAGTAAATACATATTTCTCAGCTTCAAAATATTGTTTTAGATTACTTTCAGCAGATTTACCAGTCTTACAGGTTTTCTTAATTTGTTGAAGTATAGCTCGTTTATCAGCAGGTAAAGTTCTCTCTACTTCTGATATAGCTCTTTGATAATCTTCAACAGACATCTGATTAAGCTTAGCCTCTTTACTAGCATTAAAAGATTGGCCCGGAGTAGGTAATGGTTCTTTTGAATTAGCTTCTCTCAGAGTTTTTAAATTTGGAACAGCAAAACCATTTGCTCTCTTCTGATTATCTACAAATTCAGCCTGAGTATTAGGGTGACCCAATCCGAAATTCTGACCCGTATTATAATCCCAAGAAGGTACTACTTCGGTATTATCTTGAGGAGTTACGGTCTTATCCCGTTTAGGGGTTATCTGTTCTTTATCCTTGTCTGGTTCTTGAATACCAGTAGAACCCACAATAATATCCTTTTCATCGGAGTCTACAGTTTGGGATAGAATTGCTTTAACTCTTTTCTTTACATTCTGCATGGTAAATGATACTTTGAGTACTTCACCATTTTCGGATTGGTATATATAATTATATTCTGGCTCTTGGGTAAACTTTCGATTATGAATATAAATTACACCATCTCGAGAATCAATATACCAAGGACCATTAGGATAACCTTTCATCTTTTGTTCTAATTGAACTAAGATGTTATTACCTATTAATCCTAAGTCACTATCTATCAGAGCCTTCAAATCTGCTGGCATAGGTACTTGAGCTACTCCACTAAAACTATTAGAGTAAAGTATCTTTCCAACAGTATTTCGACTCTGTTCTGTCGGGACCTGTAGTGACTCGTAGACTTTATTACTTATTACTTGTTTAGCCATTACTGAAATATTTCTATGATTACACCGATATCATTGTTACAACCCTTATCTAAAAAATTAGATAAGCTATACTCTGATAAATCCGAATAAGTGTATGGTGGTTGGAATCTTAAATCTCCAACTGTATCTATACACTTTAATGTCACATGAGTACCAGTAGAATCGAATACACAATCCAAATCCCTTACCTTAATACTTCGTATGGGACTTGAAATAAATTGGCCATCTGGATATATGTATCCCCACTGAAGATAAATAATGGAGCCTTCCTGGAGTTCTGGGATATCTACTGTATCTGGGTCTCCAGTATCAAATGTGATGGTTGCTAAGTTCTCCTTCTCCTCATCATATTTGTAGCTCCAATTACTTATATAAGCGCCAAGAGGTATACCTGTAATTACATTCATTATAGGCATACCTCCAGAATCGAACAGTGCCATATATGGTGTTGCTGTTCCATTATAAAGAATTGATTGATTAGGTTTCTTAGTTGCCATACATTGGTATTCTTATTAACTGATAAGGTTCAAGTTCTGCAAAAGGGTTTAGGATATTATTAGCCTCAGCTATTAAATACCATTTCCCAGAATCACCATAATAACGATAAGCAATGTTCTGCAAGGTTTCTCCATCCATTACGGTATGTTGCTTATCATTATTTGTATATGGAACCGAGGGTGGGATTGTTTCTAAGGAATAATCCCCATCATCATATTTAAGAGCTACTGCCCCATCATAGGGGCTAGCTCCAGTTAAGTATTGATTTAAGTCTATCATAAACTTATTCCTTTCGTTTTCTTTAGAGTTTCTTCATTTACAATATCTGCATAGGATAAGTTATAAGCACTTACTCTCTTGAAGATTAATTCTTGAGTTGCAGCTGCAGGAAGTAATTTCAAATCATCAATCTCGCATGATTTACCTGCAACCCTTGTCCTTGAAGCATTTCGGAAATTGTTTAAGGTATAGGTTGCTGAAGTAAGTATATACTGATGGTTCTCAAATATACCAGAATTACCCCATTCAATCTTTAGTATTGGTGGGCTTGCCTGATAGGAGTTTGCCTTAGACCACATCTCTAATAACCTACATTTAGTGATTACCTCTTCGGGATTTTCTGGGTCATTACAGAACCAAGATACATTGAATTGAATTATATCCTCTGCTCCAGTGTAATGATACATGGGAGTATTACGTCCCATTGATTTAATGGTAGCCCAAGTAGTTTCTCCTCGGAAGTCAATAGAGGGAGGTCTATTTTGAAGAGTGATATATTGATAAGGTGTTGATACCAAATTATATATTACTACTTGGTTCATATTACGAACTTCGGGCATTACCATAAAAAGTTCTTTATTCTTATTTACGGAATTACCCTTAGCTGGGTCCATCTCTTCATAGCCAAAAGGAACTCCACCCTCTACCTGATGTTTTAATTCCATCCGATATTGGTTTTGTATCCTTTGGTTTACTTTGGGATTCTTTGATGTAGCTCTTGGTCCAAAAGGATTATTAGGGTCATATATCTTTCCTTTATCTGCGGTGTCTTTAGGTAAAGTAGATGTAGCCCTATTTAAATAAATCCTGGCCCTCCAAAGTTTATTTAAAGGACCAGTAAGAACTCCGGCAGAATCCCTGGTAAGGTCATTATACTTTTCAACAACCCCACCTGCTATTTGATTCAATATTCTTGCCATAATTGTTTTAGTTTATTCCTAAAGCTATACCAGTAAAATCGGATGAATTACCTGGAGCAAAATCTCCAACTGGTTCTCCATCTACTGAGATATTAATTCTTGAATCCTTGAAGCCATCTCTGATTGCAGACCTAACTGCCTCAACAAAAGCCTGTTGGTTTCTTTCTTGAATAGAAGCTTTATTATCATCAGAGTTTAAAGCTTCAGTATTCTTATCTACAGAATTTGTAAGGCCTCCGATTACCTCTATAAGTAAAGGTATACCTATAGATAAAGCTAATCCCAATGGACCACCTAAGAATCCCAAAAGTCTACTACCAAGTAATCTAGCACCAAACCCTATAGCACCTCTCTTAGCTACCTGTTGACCTGCTGTTCTAGTTACAGTAGAACCTACTGCAGCTCCTGCCCCTGCTCCAGCAAGTGTACTCATTGAAGTAAATCTCCCTTGTGAATCTCTGGCTACTACAGTACCTTTTTTGGTTTTACCTACAGTACCTCCCATGGGTAATGCAAAGAATTTACCTGGAGCCATTTGTAAGGCAGTCATCCTCATCATCATTGCAGATATATTCCTAAGGTGACCTTCAAGGATAGTAGCTTGAACATTTGTTTTAGTCATACCAGCAGCCATACCTTCAGTCTCTGCCGTAGCTAAAGCTTGGAATGTACTAATCATCCTAATGGTACCAGAGATAAACTTAAACCCCTGATACAAGGTACCAACTAAAGCTCCAGTAGCAACTACCTTTACTAAGAATTTACCAGCCCAAGTTTCTTGGATATCATTGATTATCTTAAATAAACCTGAACCAAATTTTAGTAAAGGATTAAATACCTGAGCTAAGGTAGAACCTACAGTTACTACAAAGTTCTCCCAGTTTGATTTAAACTGTTCGATAATACCTGCAGGAGTTTGTAATCTTTCTTGGGTTAAACTTTCTACTGTACCTTTTGCTGAGTTTACCTTATCCATAAGTTCAGTAAGCTTATTGGTACCTGACCAATAATCCTGAAGTAAAGCAGATGCTGCTCTTGTACCTCGAACTCCGAAGATATTGAACAGAGCAGAAGATATATCTATACCTCTTCTACCTCTAAGTTTATCTCCCAGTAGGGTTATAATCTTATCTAACCTTAAAAGGTTTCCTTGGGAATCCACTAGAGAAGCTGGGTCTATACCTAAAGATTTTAGCATAGTACTACCTGCTTTTTTCTGCCCGGTTACGGAAAGTGTTAAATAGCGCATCATGTTTGCCAATGCAGTACCTGCAGATGAAGCTTGGATACCCTGATTACCAAGTACTCCAATTGCAGCAGCTGCATCACCCATACTAATTTTAGCATTTCTAAATTCGGCCCCTGAATATTGGAAAGATTGTGCAAGGTCGGTTAAAGATATATTTGCAGAATTTACTGCAGTTGCCAATTGGTCTACTACCTGAGTAGCATTTTGAGAGGGAATATTGAAGGTCTGCATGATGTTAGTCATCAAGTCCGCAACTCCACCTTTCTCTCCAACAGGCATACTAAAGATAGAAGCCAGTTTAGCTGCAGGGCCAATCATTTTTTCGATTTGCTCTACATTGTTACCGGCCATTGCCAAGTACCTTTCTCCTGATGCAATATCTTTTGCTGTAAGAGGTGTTACCTCGTTGACCTCCTTAGCAACCTGCATTAGCCTTGCCTGTTGAGCAGCATTTGCTCCAGACATCTTAGAAGCTAAGAATACTTGGTCGTATACTCCTGCAGAATATTGGTAGGCTTTAGCCATACCACCAACCAATTCTTTTCCAAAATCAAAAGCATTAGCAGCAGACATTTGAATACCTCTATTCCAGGTATTCATATCATTCATCATTGTTCTGAATGAATTAGATATCCTGCCTGCTTCATTGGAGAATCGGTCTTTTAATACCATTGCAACACCGACCTCAACTAAGCTTCTACTGTTTATCATTTATTTTTAATCTTTTTTAGGTTATCATAATATTCATCGGCTAAGTCTTTAAATCTTTTTCTTTCTCGATACGGAAGACGCAAAAAGCTGAGATAATCAAGGACTATCTCAGCTCTACATATATAAGTGAATGTACCCGGGTGGTCTACGCTTCCGTCAGGTAGAAAAAAGAGGATGACAGCATAACTGGGTATTCAGCCTTTTCTCCAGTAGTAGGATTTTCTACTTCGGTATTACCGCTGAATACTGGGTCATAGGTAAATACTGCCTTACGAATTTCAGCCATATCCCTTACTGAAAAGAGAGAGAAGTTTTCTACCTTTTCCCATTTGTTATCTACTAATAGCCTTAGGTTTCTTGCCATTAAGCCAGCACTCTTGGTTTGTTTTTCTATTGGTAACATAACCAACCAACGTTCTCCTGCACCGGTCATCAAGTCAAACATAACTTGTTTACCAGAAGATAATACTACTTCGTAGTCTACGAGTTTCTTCTGCTCAGGATAATAAGGAATAGCATTAGGTTTTTCATCCATTTCCTTTTCTGTAGGTAATGTTCCGTAATCTTCGAATACCATTTCCCGAAGTGATTGACCATAAGTTACTGACCCACCATCCTGGCCCCAATTATATTCAAATTCTACTTCTTCACCGAGTGAGAAAATTCTTGACATGAAGATAATGTGGTACCGGTCATTCAAAGGGATACGGTCTGCATCCTCTACCGTAAGTCTCCTGTTAGGAGTGAAGTCCGTATCTACCACGATTGCTTGAATAAACTTGGTAAGGTTCATCAGGTTCTTAGAGTCCATAGGATTAGATAAAATATCCTCATCTGCTCCATTCTGTTCACGGATTGAATACTTAAATCCGGAGGGTGCTGTAAATTCACAAGTTCTAAATTCCATATTTCTTTAATTTAATTAGTTACTTAAATCCATAGTATCTGATATAACAACAAGAAAGGGGTGAGCCCTTTTTTAGGAATCCCACCCCTCCACCTAAAAATCTTAGTTGAAAATAGACTAAGCTTTTAATACTTATCGACAGTACCTACTGAGAATTCGATACTTTCGATTGTGTTTTCTGAAGCCATTCGGTCCAGGTCTAAACCTGTAATCTTACATGGCCATACCTCTTCGAAGAAGTGGGTGTTGAGTACAGAAACTCCGTCTTCGGCAAGTTCGTTTACGATTACATTTTCCCAGTATTGGCTTGGTACCAAACCACCACCTGCAATCATATCCTGGCATGAATAAAGCCAGTCATGAAGCCATGTATCTGAACCTGCAGTAGTTAATAACTTCCCTACTACTAAGTTACCTACTGTAACTCTACCGGCAGTTTTAACGTCCCGGTTAACGTCTCCATGAGCAACCTGGTCAATCTCAATATCTGGCAAAGTACAAGTTTGGAACAGATAAGTATTGATAGGGTGCTTAGGGAAAGTGATACTCCAAAGGAATTTCTTTCTCGGATTTTTTACTTTTGCTCCCATGTCTTTTAGTTTTATTCGTTTTCAACAATTGATACCGACTTAGAAGCCTGGTCAATAATGATTGACATTGTAACTTCTTGCATTGGTACGATATCTTTATATTTCAGGATAGCTTTATACTTACCCTGACGAACATCTTGTTCGTTGTTCACTGAGAGTTCACTGTATGAGTTAGCATCTTGGTCACCCATCCAGGTATATTCTGACATAGCATCGCCATCTACGCAGGCATCAAGAATAGGTTTAACCTCAAGCCAAATCTTATTCCAAGTGTTCCAGATATTGGGTTCTTCTAAATATCTTTCTAGGATTGGTCTAAGATTCTTTTTGAGATACAGATTCAATCTTACAATAGCCAGAAATCTTTCTGAATCTTGTTTTACCTGAGATGAGAAGCAATGCCATAACAAAGTTCTCTTACCTTGGTTAGGTACATCCTTTACGCAAATGATATTTACATAGTTCTGAGCCAACTCATTAAGTTCGTTAGTTCTTGAAGGAGAACCATAATTCGGACATACAGGACCATTACCATCATAAATAATACCTCGGTTCATTCCGGCAAATGATTTCCATACACCGAATTGAGTTGCAGAAGCATCACCCAAACCAAAGATAGTTCCCAGTACATCTGAATCTACCAAGTTACCGTCTTCGTTGTAGTATTTAATACCACCACCGAAGTAAGCTACATACTTAGAGTTACCTACAGTACCCAGGCAAGTATGTACCCAGGTATTGATATTTTTCAAATCTCTTGGCTGGTCGCCTTGAGTATAGTGAGTGGTATACTTAGGTACTTCGATATAATAGGTATACTCCTGCAATTCCTTAACCATATCTACTGCAGCCTTGTGTACCTTAAATACATATGAATCTGTAGTAAGATGTTGGTGAATGTGAGAACAAGCGAATTGATATACATCTACATAATCCTTTACGAATTCGAGAGAAGCAATCCATTCGTCTGCCGTAGGAGTAGTACCTGCATTACCTATGGTACCGTTAAGAGTAACCGCATCAGCAGTGATTGCGGCATTGTTAAGTTTGATATCGATTGGATTCTTAGTTCCATCAACATCATCCGTTAACCATTTGATAAGGTTATTCCACGATTTGATACCTTCTACCGTATCGGTCATAATCGGTTCGATGTATTCTGAATTCTTTGCAAAAGCACTCAAAGCCAGATAGTCTACTGAAGTGTTATTTACACTGTCTGCAGTTTTGTAGGTAATGATAGGACCTTGTTCCAGTACCTGACCATTAGCACTTACTACTTGATAGTAAATTGTGTTAGCCTGTTTGTAAACTTTTACATTAAAGGTTTCAGCACTACCGATTGGGTCTCCATAACCTTTAGTTACCAATCCGAATCCTACTGTAGTAGAACCAGAAGTAAACTTAAAGAGAGATGTAGGACTTACTTCTTCCGGAGTTGCAGATGCAGGAACCGAAGAACCATCTTCAGAAGCCTTTGCTGCTTTAGCAGTTCTTGCTGCAGCTACAGATATAACTCCCTTAGTTGCTCCCTTACCCAATACTCTAATAACACGAAGCTTAGAACCACCCATGAAAGCCTTCTCAATATTTGATACAGAACCATCTGGTACTATCTCAGAACCAAAGACTCTTTGGAAATGTGAGAAAGAATTGATGATTTCTGAAGGGTCATCATAAGGACCTTTCGTGGTTCTAGCCAATACACATGAAACTCCTAACATAGGAGTAGTCTGTTGAACATTTCTGTTCTCAAACTCAAACTTAACTGAAGGTGAATTTGGCATATTTCTTATGTTTTAAAAGTTAGTTACTTATTTAATTAATACCCTGAAGTATTGTCCTTATTCACTTGGAGTTGAAGTAAATCGTTTTCCTTCTTTTCTACTGTACCTAAGAGTACTGAGATATCGGTGATGGGAACCAATTCTCCTTCTCCTGCAAGTTTTTCTGGCAAGATACCGTCTTTACATATGTACTGGTATACCTTTTCGAGTAGGCCATGACTTTCATCTGGATGGTCATAGTAATTACCTATCTCTATATAAAGGTTTCCAGTAGGAGCAACCTTACCATCTTCCCATTCTTCCAGGTCATTATAGTAAGGTCTTACATATCCTCTTGATGGCAAAGCTTCATACATGATACTATGAAGTAATCTCATATCTTGTTGAGTATTTGCTACAAGATGTATATCCAGAGTTATGTCTTTAGTCTCATAAGGAAATTCTGAAGCCTGGTAGTTACCATTCTCTAGTTTATCTCCTATGATATATTTGTTCACACCTATATCACCATTATAGAATCCTTGCAATTCTATGGTAATTCTTGGACAAGTCTTTGCACCTTTTACCTGATTATTACCTACTCCAAAGATAGGTATGAATTTCTTTAAGGCTTCTGAGTCTTCCTTAAATCTTTTCTCATTCTCTAAGGATAATGGTAGGTAATCATCAGGATTTAGTGTAAGCTTTCTTTTTAATGCCGTCGTTAGTAGACAGATATAGAAAGTCCTTTCTACTATTTCTTCTGTATTTACCATAATATTATACTAATTGAGCCACTAATAACGGAGTAAACGCATATTTTCCACCATCAGTAAATACACACTCGAAGTTAGCAGAAGCTCCATTTAGCATCCCTCCTGCAGTTTTTTTAGCATGTACCGTTGCTGACAAAGTAGTTTTAGGTGTATTTGATATATTACCATAATTAGTAATCCAATATGTTACAATTACATTAGAATTAAATAACTTAACCTCCTGTGATTGACCAACAGTGGGGATTTTAAAAGCCATAACTTCTTCAGAGACTTTTTCACCTTCTATTAATTTATTTCTATACCCAGTAATCGTAAATCCAACAGAAGTTTCATATTCATTAACATGCTGGTCTTTTGGTACTATTAAATTTACAATTGGTGGTTCTAATTTATAAGTATAGGAAACTGTACCTGCTGCCTGAATAACCTTGATAGTTTTAGTATCATTACTTTCACTCTGTTTTATAATTAGAGTTCCGGTAATATCCTGTTCAGTCTTATTCTTAGAATTTATTTTTACCTCTAGATTCTTTTCTGTTTGGTCAGTAAATCTAACAACATAATCAGTAAAAGGATTTCCCTCTACGAGTTCAGCAATAACATGTACATTTTCCCAATCTCCCTGAGGAGTACCATTAAGCATTCCCCTACGACGGGATGTAACTACCAAAGTATCAGTGCCACCTTTACCCGGAATATTAAGTGTATCCCTATCTACCTCTAATTGATATTCGTAACTAAGGGTACCTTTCTTCTGAAGAAGGCTAACTGTTTTAGTAACTCCATTGACATCTACAATCAATGAAGCCTTCTTATCTGATTCAGTATCATTCATCTTTAATGGGTGTACCATTACAAGTGTAGGACCTTTACCAGATGTTTTATCTACTTCAAAATCTGCCATTATTTTGTATATTTTCTAAGTTCTTTTCTTACTTCATTACGTATAGACTTTTGTAAAGCATCAGCTCCACCTGCAGCTTTATAAGCAGGACCCCATAATTCACGAGGTGGTAAGTTACCATCTCTACTACCATACTCTAACATAATGGCAATTTGATTAAGGGTTTTACGAGAAGTCTTTCCAAAGTAGGTTGTCTTTTTCAATCCAAGAGGTAGACCAACAAAGGTTCTATCTTTTCGGTTCACTATAGTAACTGACCTTGCATATTGACCAGTAAGGTTTAATAGAGTATGAGAACCATACTTCTTAAGTGTAGCTACTGAATGTGGTGGCCAAGATACTCCAGAACCTGGAGGAGGAACTCCCGTATTTAAGCTCCTCTTAACAATACGAAGAAGTTGATTACCGAACTTCCTTGAACCCAAATCATAACCTCTTTGCATAATTTGAGGAGTTCTAGTAATCAACTTTTCTGCTTGCATTTGTTTTCTTGGGTCTACATAAATCTGAACACTTCCTATCGGGAGCGATATATTTATGTTAACCTTTTTTGCCATCTTTCTTTTCTTTGTTATTTAATCCTAACTCTTGGGCAATTTGCAAGAGAAGATTCTCCTGAGTTGATAATCGGGTATCTATCTCTCTTTTGAATGTTTCAAGTTCTTCAGGTTTATAAGCCTGAGCCGGAGCTTGAGGAGCAATCATACCTTCAATAGTCTTAAAGATATTATCACATTCAGATACGATGGCCTCGTACTTATCCCGGTTATTAAGGATATTCAAGGCATTAGTTCTTTGAACATTTACCTCATTAACAATGTTCTTAAGGTCGGTAGTGTAGTATATACCATTATGAATACCTTCCGTAGTTTGAACAGGTAAAAAAATAGTTAATGAGGATACTGAATCCTGAATTACTACTTCTATACTTGAAACAAAGTTGCCATCATTGCCTGAAGACATAGGTTTAATTTCACCAACCCTGACTACCGTAGCCTTATCAAAGATTGGGTACATTGAACGTCTGTCTCTTTCTAAGGTATACAATGTATCACCTTTTTGTAGTTTCAAAAAAATCAATTCTTCCATAATTACCTCCTATTTATTAAGTTTAAACCGAATGATACTGCACCTGGATTCTTCTGCATGAAGTCTACCAAGTTTAAGAATTGATAGTATCCGAACTGGTCTACAAGGGCTTGGGCTTTGTTTGCTACTTCTTGAGCAATCTCTTGATTAGGAGCAGGCAAAGATATCTGTATCTGATATTCGGTTAGTTTTTCTTTTTCCATCTCTCTAAGTTTTTAGGTGTTAAAACGAAGGAAGGAGTACACCTCGTAAGATGCACTCCTTCCCTTTGCAATGTCCGGTTCTTAATTAGGATGCCGGAGCTGTGGTTGTTTTAAGAGCGGAAACTGCAGCAGCACCAAAGCCACCACCTACCAATGCTCCACCAACTGCACCCCAACCAGAGCCCCAGCCTGAGTTTCTATTACAATCATCATTACAACAACGGTCTCTGTCGGCTACCACTACAGTGCCTTCTCCTGATTTTAATTCCATAACGTTTTAGTTTTAAACAGTTAAACATAAGTTAATTAATTTTGTATATAGGCATATACGTATATAAATATCGCAGTATTGTTTTATTGATACTAATTCTAAATAGGAGCTAGTATTGTTTGGTCATTATCTTGCAATAAAATATCCATGAAATTAGCCCAAGTATCATTTTGCCAATTTTCAACGGCTATGATTAAGGAATCTCCAGCATGAGCAAAAACTCTAGCCCCAGTGTCCGGGTCAAGAACTTCCAAGCCTTGATTATTATTCCACTTAAATTGAGCCTGAGTACCAGTTCCAGAAAAGAAAGGGCCTGGATATGTAGATGGAGAATTAGGAGCTCCCTGAGTCTGAGACGTTATCTTAAACACATACAAGGTTACTAAACTCATTCCAGAGGCTGATAAGTTGAGTGTAAGTGTATGAATTTGGGAGCAGCTTGTGCCAAATCAACTGTAACTGTTTTATTGCTTCCATCTTGCTTATAAGTGGCAGTTCCAGTTCTGCTATTATTATTAGGATTTGGTTCTGCAACGACTCTGGTATCTGCAACATTAAACCCAAAAGAACCTCTAACTGTCCATGGAACATTTTCCCGGGGTGTTGTTTCGACTCCGTTTATAACTTTTTGTCGATAAGAAGAAACTATAACATATTTAGTTTCGCCACCAGATGCAAAAGTTAACACGGAAGGTGAAACGGTGAAGTAATAATTCCAAGTTACTACATATTCACTTTGAGTTACAATAACTTCATTATATACCGTACCCATAGTTGCTCTTACTACTACCCTTCTTGGATTAGGTGTAGGATTCTCGGCTACTGTTAAAATATTACCAGATAAACTGAATCCAGTTACTGCAGTAGGTATACTTAAAGTAGGAGTACCAAATTCATTTGGAGCTGAACTGGTAGCTCCTGAAGACCAATGGTTAGTTCTTGGTGCCTGAGCCCCTGCATTGATTTCGGATGTACCTCCTTGCTTGGTAAGAGTAGTTGGATTAGCCAATATAGAAACTACCCAAGCTCCCCGAGTAACATTTACTATCTGGTTAGCTGCCTGGTATACATCTACAGATTTCGAAGCAGATTTACCATTTCGAGATAATGTAAGGGTTCTACTACCCAACCTGGTTCTTGCTTTTTGTGTAGTACCAAGATTAGAACCTGATATGGCATTACTCCAATTTACTGTAGCCCCAGAAGTAATTGTACCACCATCATTGGTTTTACCATTCCATCCCCATGGTTGAGAATAAGAATATGTAAATATTTCAGAAGTTCCACCTGCAGCGGGTATATCGGCAATTCCACTGGTAGGATTTATGGTAATATCGCCATAAGTTTGTGTACCTGCGGCTTGGTTAAAGGTAACAGTAAATTTCTTACCGGATTCATTTTGGGTATAGGTCATTGAATGAGACCTTGAACTTAAACTTTTGTTCTCTTGTGCCGACCAGGATTCATTGGTATTTATTAACCAACTGGGCAAACCGGTATTGGTAAAAGATATCTGAACTAAGTTTCCATAAGTATGATTATTTCTATACTCTTGACGAGTAGAAGTTATATCCAATATTTTATTAGCAGAACTAATACCTCCAAGAGCATTAAAGTTTATTCCTGGATATTTACTACTAAAAGTATATTCAAATCTCTGAGAAGCTGCTGCCTGAGAAACAGCACCGTCAGTAGATTTTCCTGATTCTGCCTGAGTAAAGGTTACAGACCCATACCTTTCCTGGGTATTAAGATTTTCTGTAGCTTTTAAACCATTCTCAGAATAAATCCAATCAGGATGTGCAGATAAGTTGTAAGATACCGGAATAACTCCAGATTGGGCAACCCCATCCAGGTATTTTTGTTTTTGGGTAACCAAATCGAAACCAGCAGGAGTTGGAGCTCCACCCAAAGCAGTGAAGTTTAGAGTCTTATTAGTTAATGCCAGAGTATACTTATAAGTTACCTTATGTATATCACTAAGCTGTATGGTTTCATTATCACCATAGGAACTAGCATTGGAAATTTCCAAGCCTATGTAAGATTCTCCCGTTCCTGTAGGAGAGAGTGCTAACAATTCAGCCTTGGTAGGGCATTCATTTGAATCCTTACCAAGGCCTACTTTAGTTTTGACAGCACTCCAAGTTGCTATCTCTCCCATATTAATCCAAGTTTGTGAATAAAAGTTTCTTTTCCAATTCTTCGATTCTTGCCTTCAGAAGTTTGATACCTTCAATTGCCAGAACCGACATCTTAGAATAATCTACCTCTTTAACCACTACATAAGTTTCTCCATCCTTTTCGATTGTTTCGAAGACTTCGGGATTAGGTACAGTATCGGATTTAACCGTATTCTCAGAAACTAATTCTGGGAAATGTTTTTCGATTGCCTGAGCAATAGTACCTATATCATGACTACCTCGAATTATGAATGAATCGGTAGGTATAGAGCAAATCTCATCAAGAGTATGTTCCAAAGGTTTGATGAAGGATTTAAGTCTTTCATCGGATTCCTTCCATAACCCAGAAGGAGCAGATACTTTCTTAAATACAATCTCAGAATTAGTTCCCATTCCCAACTGGTCTCTGGTTACATTGTGAGGATTAGATTTATTCTGAGTATGGGTATTTAAGTTAGCTTGTGCATTTGTACCTGCAGCCTTAGCATCTGCAATAGCAGTTGCCTGAGCAGTAGATACTGGTTTATCTGCATCTGACGTATTGTTAACATTACCTAAACCTACCTGAGCTTTGGTTACTCCATGGGGATTAGATTTGTTAGCAATATGAGAATCTACCTTAGCATTTACATTAGTATCTGCTTGAGCTCGGGTTGCTGCTTCATCGGAAATTAAACCCTCTACCCGAGTAATCTCAGCCTTTCTATCATTGACTTCTTTATTGAGGGAAGTAGTAAGTGATGTTTTAGCAGTAGCTATAGCCTCATTCCTATCCTCTACTTCCTGAGCTATACTATCAGTAATCTGATTTGGTAAAGTAGTATCAAGTTTAATCTTATCGGCAGCAGTCATAACACCGGCTAACTTATTAGTAACAGCAGGTAATATAATCTGAGGTGATAAAGTCTCTTTAGTAGATAAGTTTCTATAGTTGATACCAATAGAGTTAGTGCCAGCACTAACAGTACCAATTCTACAAGGGTCAAACTCTTCTATCTCATCAACCTTTTGTTTGGTTACCTTACCTTTGAGACCATCGTAAGCAGTACCGGTTATCTCTCCAAGGATTAATCCACTAGATATAATGGGTACCCAAGTAGTACCTGACCAACGGAATTGATACCCGGGTTGGTTCGGAGTTATATCTATATATGATTTACCCGATTCACCAACAATGGGTGTTTGATGAGCAGCATCTGAATATAGAGCAATGTTGGAGATTTCTCCAGTTGCAGATACCTCATAAGTTGCATATACATCAATTACGTCATCAACATATGAAGGCAATTGATTAGCTGGTACCTTACCATTCCCATCCAAAGAAGCTAAGCCATTAGCCTGAGCTTTAGTTGCAATGAATTCATTTAAGGCCTCCAGAACTTCCTGAGTGTTTCCGGTTAATTCAGTTTTCAGAGCAGCATCTGCTGCAATTCTTGCAGCTTCTTCTGCATCCAGATTATCCTGAAGTTCTGTTTTAGCATCATTGATGTTTCCGGTTAATTCAGTTTTCAGAGCAGCATCTGCTGCAATACGGTCTGATATCTCCTTGTTCAGTTTAGTTTCAACTCTAGCTAACTCGAGAGCATCCGAATCAGAAGAAGCCTTGATTTGGGTGTCTAATTTCTTTAAAGAATCAACCACATCTACAGAATCACCCATGTAATTAGTGTCTGTAAGTACGGGCATTCCCAAATCATTGGTAAGACCAACTGCAGTTTTTACCTTATTGAATTTCGAACTAGCGTCCGATTTATCTACTTCGATACGTTTCTGTACTTTGCCAAAAGCAGCTGAGGTAGTATCAGTTGATTTTATATCTAAATCTGCCGGAGTATTGCCCGCATTTTTTTCATACCCATCTAACTTAATATCTGTACCGTTAAGTACTGGATTAGAATCTAACCGATGAGTATTAATAGTATGGGCATTAGTAGCATCTATGTTACCCTGTAGAGTATTATCAGCTGCCTTTCTTTCTGTTTCCTCAGTATCAATATTTTCCTGAAGAGTAGTGTCTGCAGCTTCCCTTGCATCTTCTTCATTATCAATACGAGTACCTAATGTTGTATCTGCTGCAATACGGTCTGATATCTCTTTGTTCAGTTTAGTTTGGAGAGCATCATCTGCATCCGTTCTATCCTGGATTTCCTTGTTAACCTTATTATCAAGATTGGTATCGGCTGCCTTTCTTTCTGAAGTTTCCGTATCTATACGAACTCCCAATGCAGTATCAGCAGCAGTTCTAGCAGCAGATTCGGCATCAAGATTATCCTGAAGTTCTTTATCAGCAGCTTTACGTTCTTCAGTTTCAGTAGTAAGAGCCTGATTAGTATCGGTAATCAAACCTTCTACTCGAGTAATCTCTGCTTTACGTGCAGCTATCTCGGTTTCAAGCAAAGCCTTAACTTCCAAGTAAGAACCCGAAATATTGTTTTGAATACCCTGGATTAATTCCAGGTTTCTCTGGATATTTGCCGAGTTCTGATTGATAAGAGCATCTTGGTTATTTGCTCTTGCCAACAATTCAGTACGAGTTTCAGTAACGTAGGTTCTTAAATCCTCTACTATCTTGGTAAGCTTAGTATCCAGAGTTGTAAGCTTAGTATTCAAAGCTGCATCACCAGATACCCGATTCTGAGTTTCAGTTTCAATCTTTGCAGTTAACTCCGTAAGTTTCTGAGTCATTGTAGTTGCAAAGTTTGGGTCGTTACCCAAAGCATCTGCAATTTCCTTCAAAGTATCAAGAACATCTGGAGCTGAGCCAATGATTTTCTGAATTGCAGCTTCTACTTGTTCAGCAGTCTGGAATTCTGAATCATTCAATAACTCAGATACTTTAGTAATGTAGTTAGCTTTCTCTTGAATACCGTTCAATTTTACCAAAAGGAGATCTGTAAAGTCATTTGAAGAAAGTACTTTACCATCTACCTTGTCTACCTTCTTAGATTCTAATCCTTGAATAGCAGTAGTACGGTCCGAAACTTCCTGAGCTAAGGCATTATTAATAAGGGTATCGGCATTTTTACGGTCTGTTACCTCTTTATCAATATTTACCTGAAGTGCTGCATCACCTGAAATACGAACATTAGCCTCATCAGAGATACTCTTAGTTAAGGCATTTACCTCATCTTTGTGATTGGCAATAGCCGTATTCAAGTTTGCCTGGATTGCATCCTCTTTGGCAATAGCTCTTTCCTTTTCTACATTGATAGCTGCAGTATTAGCTTCTACCTTTGTTTTGAGTTCATTTACCTTTTCATTTGAACCGGTTTCCAATGAATTAATACGGTCGCTCAAAGTTTTATTTGCAGCTTCCCGGTCTTTAATTTCTTGGGTTACTTTTCCTTCTACTCTAGTAATTTCACCAGAGATAGTTTGGTTAAGCCCCGATATCTGACCCTCTATTTTGGTTTCCAATGCAGCATCGGCCGATTTACGGTCTCCAACTTCTTTATCAAGATTTACTTGAAGGATTCGGTCTGCTGCTTTTCTTTCGGCCTGTTCTGTTCCCAGGGCAATATTCGTATTATCAATACGAGAACTGAGGTTACTGTCACCGTTAGTACGGTCTACAATTTCCTCATTAATCATATCTTTAACCTCTTTGTAGTTATCACCTACAGTTTTAGTTACAGCCGTGATTGCTTCTGAGTTCTTCTGAATGTTAGCTGCATTAGTAGCAATTGCCGTAGTATTGGCATTTACTTGAGCAGTAAGTTCATTCTTAACCGTATTGATAGCATCCTGAATAGATAAAGCCAAATCGGATACTCTTTGATTAAGAGTAGCGATATTCTCAGTATGTGTTGCATCTGCCGCTTTTCTATCAGTAGCCTCTTTATTGATATTAGCTTGTAGGGTAGTATCAGCATCTTTACGGTCTTGGATTTCCTTAGCCAGGTTATCCTTAACTACATTCAATGCAGTATCACCGATAGAAGTCTGAGCATCTACATACTCTTTAAGTTCGGTCTTAAGAGCAGCATCGGCTTCTTTACGTTCAGCTATCTCAGTATCGATATTTCCTTGGAGAGCAGTATCTGCAGCAGTTCTGTCTTCGATTTCTTGATTTACCTTCTCTGTGATTGCTGCCAACTTCTTAGTGATAGTTGTAGCGAAATTAGGGTCATCCCCCAGGGCTTTGGCAATCTCTTCCAGAGTGTCAAGTACTTCAGGTGCAGAACCGATAATCTTTTCGATTGCAGCCTCTACATCGGCTTCCGTTTGATACCCAGCATCATTTACTAATTGTGATACTTGAGTAATATAATTTGCATGCTCTTCGATACCGTTCAATTTCTGAAGTAAGATATCGGTAAGGTCATTCTTAGACAAGGCATAACCTTCTCTCTTATCCACCTTACTTTCTTTAAGGGAATTGTCTCCTGCAATACGTGCTTCCTTTTCTGCTTCTACAGCAGCAAGTACTTCGGCTTTGTCAGCAACTCCCTTATCCGATAGAGCAGTAATCTTCTGGTCAAGGATTTGGTCCTGAGCAGTACGGGTTGCTGCCTCTGAATCAATTTGCCCTTTAAGAACTTGGTCTCCGGATTCTCTTGCTTGAGCTTCCTTATCAATATTGGTTTGAAGAGTGTTATCGGCATTAGTTCTGTCAGCAACTTCTTTAGTCAAACCATTCTGCAATGTTTCATCGGCAGCTTTACGATGGGTAACCTCTTCTGCAAGTTTACTTTCAAGAGCAGCATCACCAGATTGACGAGTAGAGATTTCCTCGGTTAAGCTTTGACGAATTCCTGCATCCTGGTTTTCTCTTAATTGAGCCTCTTCGGCAATCTTCTGAGTAAGTTCTGCTTTGTCCTGAATATGGAGAGTAGTCATCTGGTGCATATCTTCCACCAGTTTATCATCTCCAGCCTTACGAGCCTCTGCTTCTTTATCTACCAGGTCCTTAGCATAAGCTTTAGCATCTGCCAATGAACCAGTAGTTTCATTACGCAAGTCGGCAATATCTGCAGTGTTCTTATCAACCTTAGCCTCCAGCTTGTCGATTTTATCTACCAAAGCAATACGGATATTATCAATCTTCCCCTTGAGTAAATCCACGGCTTTGAGCAAAGCATCATTTACTGCAGTAATTCGAGAACCGAGTTCGGCTTCTTTTTCTTTTGCCCGGTTAACCTCAGCAGTCAAATCATTACGAAGGTCGGTAAGTTTATTTGTGATATTGGTTGCAAAGTTGGGGTCATTTCCTAATGCTTCTGCCAACTCCTTAAGAGTATCCAGAGCATCACCAGCACCGTCAACCAAATCATCAATCATTTTCTTAACTTCTTCTTCAGTTTGAAACTTAGAGTCGTTTTCTAACTGAGAAACTTTTGTGATGTAATTGGCTTTCTCTTCGATTCCATCCAACTTTCTTTTCAGTTCATCGGTAAAATCGTTTTTCGATAAGTCATATCCCTCTCTCTTATCAACCTTGTTCTTGATAGAGAGAATGAAGGCCCAGAATTCATTGAGAGTTCCAGCAAAACCAGCAGTCACTAAGTCATCATAGTAACCTTGTAACAACCGCTGGTCAATTTCCTCGCAGGTGTAATATTTACTTACGTACATATAGGGTTATATATTTAAGGGTTAATTAATCATTTGTTTACCCAAGAACAGTTCAGTATCACTACCTCTGAATGGTTCTCCTTCTGAACCACAGAAAGCATTCATTGGTATTCCTGGATTATCAGGGTCTACATCTCCGCCATCCTCAACATCACCTCTGATTATTGCATAATCTGGTAATCTATTGACTCTGAACTTCATAGTTTGCCCAATACCTGGATGAGGTATTATCTTATCCCAAAGGTCTCCGAAATAATCTTGAAAGCAAGAAACGTATTTATCACCAGTCATGGATTGCATGGCCGTAATATCATTTCCTTGCCCTTTCATTTCAACATGTATTCCGCATATACCATGTAGGATTACCATATTACTATCGAACCAAATCCCATTTTGGGTTTCAATTCGAGTCCATCGTAATTGTAACATCTTTGCCATATACGTTCATTTTTATTCTACAAATTCGATTTTGGTATCTCTATCTCTCTTGAGAATGACCATGAACACCAATGCTTCATCTTTGGCCTGGGCAACTTGTGTATCTCCTGCAGGTTTATAAGTAATACCGTTAATTACGAACCTATCCTCAGACCAGTTAAAATCCCAATAACCTTCTGGAGTTAAGTATCCCAGGTTTTCTATATAGGATTTTGTAACTAGTATGGATAGATTCTCATCATCGAGTTCTCCAGTGATTGTGGCTTTATTGATAGGCCAGTTTCGAAAGGCATTGTAATAACAGAGAGCCTCGATGGGTATATTATAATATTTAGGGATATAATCTTCTCCATGACTTAGGAGTTGATTTACATTCTTTGCCCAAGTTATAGTTTGCCTTCCAGCATCTATATCCAAGAAATCATTGATAATCTTCTTGTATCTATCCCAAGAACGATTCTTTACCATTCTATGAGGAGTCTTGGTCATCTTTTCTTGATTAAGGTTCTACCATTTCTTTTTACTGGTACACTTGGATTAGGTCCATCCAATATACCGGGTCTTCTTCTGTCAACTACTCGAGGAACTACTAACTTACTAACTGGTGCACAGAATGGTAAGTAGATTTCCAATCTCGTAGCTAACATACAAAGTCTTTGTTTTAATTCGTCTATGACACCTCCAGGTTGCAAAGCTTGTGAGAATGTTTTCCATAATGAAGATGTTGAATCTGAAAGCATATCATAGTACTGTACTTCAGTAGGCCCAGTAGTGATTTGTTTAATCCTATCACCTCTGGTAAGTTCTGGTTTCGAACTACCATCTCCCGCTTGTTCTTTGGTTGATGTTAGTTGACTAAGGTATTCTCCGGTACTCGTTAATAAATTAAGGAGCTTGACATTTAGATAATCCCAGGCTGCCAACTCCATTATTAATTGGTTTTCTAGAGCTTCATACATTAATTCATCATTATATTTATCCAAGGGAATACAATGATTTACTAGTGGTTGGATATATAATTGCCATTTAGTTATGTACATCTCCTTCTCTTCCATGGTCATGCCATCGGAGATTTCTGAAGGGATTAAATAATTAATGAGGTTATATATACTGTCCGTTAATGTAGTAACAGCCTTTGTATTTACAATTACTAATTTGGTAGCAGAAAGATTAAGTCCATCGGAGTTTGTGATATTCAATGCTACTGTGTAAAATCCGGACTTTTCATAAGTGTAAGTTGGTTGCTTAACATCGTAAGCGGACCCCTTATCATCACCAAAGTCCCAGTCAAAAATGATCTTGGCTGGGACTTGGCTTAGTACTCTAAATGAAACTTCCAGACCATTCGTAGTAGCTACGAAGTCTAGATTTTCCATGATGAATTATTTAGATTGTTCTTCGAACTCTTCCAGCAAAGCCTGAACCAGGGTTACCGGAGTATCATTCTTCTCGGCTACGATTTCGTGGCGAGCAGCAATGAGAGTGAGTTCTTCAAGAGTGTAGGCTTTTGCAATCTTTGCAACTTCCATACCCTTTTCAAACTGAGCAGTAAGTTTCTTTTCCAGCTTGTCCAAGTCACTTGCTGAATATTTCTCTACTTTGTTTTTATCAGCAATCATCCGAAGATGACCAGAGTTCAAAGCCATTTGGATTTTCTTTGAACCCAATTGACGGAGAGTAAGTTCTCTTTCTTCTCCTCTTGCGATTGTGATACCAGTTGACTGGTCATGAAAACTGTAAGCTTTAGCTCCTACAGTTACCTTTATTTTTTCATTCATAATCTACTAAGTTTTTAGATGTTTAAAATAGGGATAGGGTTTTGAGAGGACCCTATCCCATTCGAAATTAGAACTGTGTAAAATAAAACCGGGTTTACTCCAGGTTAACCATCAAGTACGGGTCGATGTTCATGAAGTCTGGGAATCCAGCTTCAGAGAACTTCTTATTCGCAGACAAGATAAGTGCAGCATCCTGATACATCTTAGAGAAGCCAGTAGTCAAGCTTGCATAGATTGCCTGAGTCTGGTTGGAAACGATTCTTTCTGATTCCAACATCAACTGCTTAGCAGTAAGCTTAATCAAGGCAGCCGATGTATCAATCAGCAGAAGGCCTTGGTCAGGAGTTCCCGGATGGATGTAGAAGTTGGCATTCTTAGGTACCGGAGACTTGATGTTGAGTGTAGCTTCGGTAGTACCTGAATGACGGTCTTTAAACTCTGGCAGGTTCAACATTTCGATAGCTTGGTCTTCTCCACCAATCATCGTAGTGAAGTTACGTCCCATACGAGCAGCACGTACCCAAATATGGAGAAGGTCCTTATATGTGATACCATTGGTTGTTTCGTATACACCGATAATCGGAGCAGATTCTGAACCATCCGGTTTATTACCATTGATAACAACGTCCATAGCCAATGTATCCATTGCATAACCCAGCTGAACACCGAAGTCACGAAGGTAGATTGCCAATACATCGAGAGAAACATAGTTACGAACTTCATCAGTAAGTTTAAAACCTTTACCGATTTTAAACAGAGAAACTGATTTCTGTCCAAAGCTTACATCTCCCAATGGGATGGTTTCTGCCTCATTAACCTTAGCCGGTGCAGCATCGGACATGTTAATCATCGGCATGATAGCAGTCAATCCATTGATTGACTGGTCGGATGCAATAATCTCCGGATAGAACGGAGCTTGGCGCATACCCAAAGTAATGGCAGAACGAATGATTTCCGGAACAATCCAACGAACATCTTGCTGAGGCATAGTGAAGATGTTTTCCATTGTATCGATTTTCGGATTGATACCAACCTTTTCGAACAGTTCATCTTCTGTAATTCCCCACTTACCTGTAGCAAGTTCACCCAATGTAACTTCTACCGGCTTTTTGTTCTGGGCTCCCTGACGGAAAGCGTCCAGCTGACTTACCATTTGAGGAAGTTCTTTGATAAAGTCTTCCTTCTTCAGTTTTGAAATATCAACTTTTTCCATAATTTCTTTTTCTTCTTATTTAATAAGTACTTGGATTAACTCGTTTGCTTCGCCTGCCGGAGTAAGAGCAATGAAAGGAGTTGAGGTTCCCTGGTTTGCTTTTACAAAACGGCCATTTAGCAAATCTCCAGAAGGGATTACATAACCAGCAGTAAGAGTAGCATTTGATACCCAATTACAAATCATGTAACCTTCCATGGCAACTGTAACTTCTACAGGGAAGTTATGCTGGGCACGGTAAGCTGGATTGATGTTATCAGTAACAGCAACTCCCAAATATACTTCAGTAGCAGCACCTTTGAAAGGGGATATGAGGCCAGTTTCATCAATTGCCACCGGCATACCCTGAACGATTGTTTCTCCTTCTTTTACATTGAAGGCTTGGTGCAATTTGTGGGATTCACTTTTGTAAATCACCGCTCTTGGAGTTTTTTCCCCAAAGAGAGTCATTGCTTGGTCTTTGTTTACGATTTTCGTCATAACAGTGATATTTATCGATTATTTCTTTATTTGAACTTACTCTTGTAGATGTCATCAAGAACATCGGAAGTAGATTTCTCTACGAATTTAGATTTATCCTCAGTCTGAGTTCCTGATTTATCTTCAGATTCCTGAGCTGAAGAAGCACGGCTTACATCGTGAGAACCGCAGCTTGCGCATACCATTGGGAACTTCTCTTCCAAACGAGCCTGATAGTCTTTCTGGAGAGAAATCAAAGTAACCATGCCAGTAGTTTCGGCATTCAACATAGTGATGATAGTTTCATCGGCTTTGTCACCCATCAACTTCTTATAAGTACCTACGGCATTTTCACGGAGAGAAGCAATGTGATTTCTTCCTACTGTTGCCATTTCCTTCAAGTTTGCTACTTCAGCATTCAGATTATTAATCTGTTCAGTAAGAGAAGATTTCTCTGTAGTCAGATTATCAACCGTAGTCTGAAGACTGTTTTTGGATGATACCAAGCTTTGAATACATGAGATAACTTCTTCCTGAGTCATCTCTTTACCTTCTGCAAGGGATAGCATGTTATCCCCGAAAAGCTTTTCAAGAAATTCTTGCAATTCTTTGTTCATATTCTCTTTATTATTATTATTTTGATTTTCTTGGTTATCAATTAAAGAATCCTGAGTATCGTCCTTTTCTTGAAACTCTGAGAGATCTGTTTTGTAGTCAGTAAAGAAATACTGTTTGGACTTGTCATCCCTATATTCCTCATAAGAAGCCCAGGTTCTTTTTGCAAAAGTAGGATTAACAATTTTACCATCTGAACCAATCTTTTGAGCAAATGAATCAGCACCATGGGATACTAATGAAGTTTCCAAATAACGAACTATCTCAGTAACTATTCTACGTACCATCTCTCCCTTAGAATCATAGGTACCAAGCTTCTGGTAGAATTCACCCTCTTCCATTCCTGGATGAGATTTATCCCACTTGAACTGTACAGTTACTGAATTACTGTGGATTGAAGGAGGTTCCATAAGGATTCCTCTAGCAATTCTTGGATTTGCCTTACCATCAATCTTCAGAATACCATTGATACCTGCAGGAATAGTGAAGTGTCCATCTTTATAAGATTCTTGCCACATCACTTGAGATACAGCCCCGATTGCATTACCAATGTTTGTTTCATGGTCGCAGTTTACGGTTTGACCAAGTAACAGTTTCATTGATGCCTTTAGTACTCCATTTTGACTAAAGTCAGTAGGATTCCAATTCTTAGATACAATCGTTTCTGAAAGTAATCTAAACATCGGTTCGATAAATTCTTCGTCCTTAGGAGTAAGTTCAGATTTATCAAGGTTAGGATAATAAGTATTGTAATCTATATCACCTCCCCAAAATCCAAATTGAGCAATAGAGTCTGGTGTTGGAGTCTTCCACTTATAATAATTCTCGGAGAAAGCCTGGGCTCCAACGGATTCTGGGATATACCCAGCCATTATTGTATGCCCTTGCCCAATCACCATTGAATCAAGATGCTCTTTGTTTTTCGTTGTAAATTTACTCATCTTGCTTTAGTATTTTGGTCTCCTCGAGAAGGAGCCGGATTAGTTTTATCTCTTGACCTACGAGCAGATTGATTCTTATCAGCCTGCCTTTGTTTCTTCTTAGTACCCTCTTGAGGGTCTGAATTACCACCTTTAGCAAACTGGTCTTCAAGTGAAACTCTTGGTTCATCCTCATCAGGAGAATCATACCCCATTGCCCAAGCATATTGGTCTTGGCTAATGATACCAGCTTTGTACAACAAATCCAAATTCTGTATCTTGTATTGAAGACCTTGTTGAACTTTAACTTCATCCGAGATAGTTGAAGTCCCCCATTGAATCTTTATTCCCTTGTTATTAAAGCCAGCCAGACGCAGTTCTAGAGAATAAAGAAAATCTAATACATAAGTTACAAGCATTTGTAGATTCTTTAACTGGCTGATTAATTTAGAGAGCATTATTCCCGTTGCCCCCTCACCAGTTGTTGAACTAACTCCGATAAGATTACCATTAACTCCCAAACCATTGGCAACTGATTGCTGATTCATGTTCCAGGGTTCCTTGATGTTACCTAATTCCTTAGTGGTAGAGTTAAGCTTAAACTCATGGTCATCAATGTAACCCGTTACAATTCCATCTTTCATACCATCCCTAAGATTTCTTTTTAGGTCTCTTAGGTTTCTTTCTAGTCTAGCTTCATATTGCCTTACACTTTCATTACCAGATTGGTCAGGTTTAGCCATCTTAGCTTCCAAGAATCCTACCATACCGCAGACTTCCATGATATGTTTAAAGTTTACCCTCATATCATGTTGCCCTTTCAATGAATCTAATGCTGCCATGAACGGTGGTATTCCGTATGGTTCATCGGTATCATTATACATTGCAGCATATACATAAGTCTCTGGGTTAAGCTTAATGTAATCCTGGTGCTTTATGAAATAATTCTTATTCTTTTGATAGGGAGAGTATACTCCATTGTTTTCCCTTTTGAATACAATGTTCTCAGGTCTAAGGAATAGGATAGTATCCAAACCTTCCAGCTTTTCATCAGGAACTCCTTCAACAGAAATAGCTCCGCCAACAAGACATTGTACAATCATCTTGTTAACCAAGCCATCTATTCCAGCAGTATACCTTGACCATTTCTTAGTTTTCTCAGCCAAGTGTTTCCTCATCTTATCGGCTTCATCATCTGTATTGTTAGGGAATGTTACAGTATGACCAGTATTGGCTAACTTAAACATATCCTGCAAAGCAATGCCCATATCCGGATTTACCTTATATAAATCTCGAATTAGAGGTATTACTTCAACACGAAAAGAAGGGTCTACCATTGCAGTAATACCCTTTAATGAACTGATAAGAGATTCATCTTCATCGACTGAAACTCTACCAGGAGAGATAGTAGAAGGTTTTGATTTCTTCTCCTCTTTGTAGGGTTCTGGAGGTGGGTCCTTCTTTCTCCCCCAACTCCAATTAAAGTTGAACTTCTTTTTCATTTTGGTTGTACAATTACGTTAGTTTTTCCTTTCCTTATGTGATTACATATAGCTTTACCAAATATGGAGTCATCAGAATAGACATCACCTTCAAGGTCTACATCTACTGCTGAATTGTTAGCTCTATGTTTACCCATTGCAACTGGCCTACCCAAACCATCATATATGAAGGTATATGCTTCTTGAACAAAGAATGGGTCTTTACAAGTGATATTATCTTCTCGTATATCTTGTTCTAAACCTTCAATGATTACTGAACGGTTCCTTTGAGTAGTTAACCATCCAGGAGATTTATCCATCTCAGGTCTAGATTTACCTTTTTTCTTAAGCATCTTTTGGTAGTAATACAGTTTAGGATATCCTTCATCTTGAAGTTTAGAGGTTACTGCCAATCCAACATCGTTTGATTCTGGAGCAATAGTTGCAAAATTAAATAATTGACCAGTATCTCCCAGTAATCTGGCATACTTATCTACTGATAATCTGCCTTTGAATACTGCTTGTTCTTCTCCAGCTTTATCCATACAAGTGAAAGCAGAGTAGTCAGTTGCTCTACCAGTAGAAACGTCGGCACCAATAAAGTATTCCTTGTTATCTTCTGGTTCACAGAATTGCCTATACTGACCATTAAACCTTTTCTTAAGAACTGGATAATCACTAAGGCAGTCTTCGATTGCCTTAATATCAGACAGGTCGAAGACTGTATTTCCAGATGATAAGAAGTCACCATCAATTTCTTGTGCAGTTCTTTTGGTTCCCAAGGCAGAAGACATTTCATTGTACCAATTGATATCTCGTTCTGGGTGCATTTGCCAATACAATCGAAGTGGGTTAAATGGGTTTCCTCCAGCAATTGCATCTACCCAAGTAGAGTGATAAAAATTACCAACTCCGTAGGGAGTAGAATTGATGATAGCAGCCCCTCCCGTTGATAGGGTAGGGAAAGCGGCCGCCCAAATCTGAGCTGCCCATCTTACTACTGCTGCTTCATCAATAACCAATAGGGAAAGAGATTCTGAACGACCAGCTTCCGAAGATGTAGGGATAGACTCTATAAAAGAACCGTTATCGAATTCTATCATAGATGCAGAACCATATTCTCCAGCTCTACCATTGATAATTGGTGTTTGTAAATACCAAGGCAAGTTCTTGTACATGAACTTAATCTTCTTAAGTACTTTCTTAGCAGTTGTGTCTTTGATTGAGATAATGTTAATCTTCTTGTTAGGATGATACATTGCTAACCAAAGGCAGTACATAGAAATAAGCTCTGTAATACCAGCCTGTCGGAACTTAAGCAGGATATTGAAACGTTCTTTAACGAAATTATACAGTACCGATTTTTGGTATGGATAAAGTTCGAATCTAACCTTTCCCCTCATTGGGTGTATCACATAGGTGAAAAGACTGAAATAGAAAACATCATTAGAAACCTTTGCAAGGGTTGCTAATTCCTCCCGGTTAAGGGAAGTGTGATTTTCTGTGATTATCTTTTTCGCCATATCAAAAGTTATATTGAATTGAAAACTCTAAGTCAGCTTTTATACCTGAAAAGTATTTCGGATAACAGAAAGCATTAACTCCGAGTTTGTAATTAAAATTCGTAGTCTTGATTGTAAGGCCAGTTCCGATATCAAACAGTTGATTAAGGGGTCTGTACTTACCATAGACATAAGGACTAAGGCTAAGTCTCCGAATTTTCTTCTGAGTTAGTTGTCCCTCATACCAGTTATATTTGTAATTCCCTAAGTCTAGATTGAACATTCTAGTTGAATAAGAATCTGTCTCCTTATTGAACAGACTTATATTTAACTTGTTGTTGTCTAGAGTAAACTGAACCAGAGAATCCTTCTTACTGACTTTTACTGAAGGGTCAGAATCAACCGCTGTTGAATCAGAACTTGGAGATTTAGTCATTCTATTGCTGTTTCTATAAAAGTCGTAGAGAAGGATTCTACTTGGTTCAATTAACTGGGAAAAAGGTTTTTGGGGCTTAAACTTTTCTTTCAGTTTGATTGTATCAGGAATGCCAATGACCGATGAATCAGGAAGTTGACTGATATACGAATTCAATTTGTAATTCCTGAAGCAAAGATAAATAGTAAATCCTAGCAATGCTAGAATAGCTACGTTCTTAAGAGTCTTCATGGATGAACTTTTTGATTCGTTTCTTGAGCCAATACTTCTCAATAGGAGATATCCTTGACTTCAAAAGGTAAAACTTAAACTGAAAAGTGTGTTCAGTTTCGATTATCTCAAATTTAAACCGAGGAACTTGTAAGCAAATCTGTTTAACAAAGATTAGGATTGTTGGAAGATTTGCCTTCTTAACTTGGGTCTTGGTATTTATCAATCTCATATCATAAAATTTTTAGGTTTCAGAAGTATATAGTTAACATACTTCTCTAATTAGGTTCGGTACCGAACCTAATTATTCGATGAACGAAGTGAATCGAAGTGTTTCTTTTATCCTAATATACCTAATTTCGTATATCTATAAGTATATAGATATAGAGTATATAAAAAATATAGATATATATACGAAGTATATTATATATCTATATTTTTCAAGGTCTACCAGGAAGTAATATATACTTTAGTATATATTAACATTTTTCAGGCATCTCTTGAACCATATTGAAATTTCGTAGACCGAACCTTTAGCTATGGTATACCTTGCCTTGTTAAGCCAGTAAAGGTAATTTCCTTCATCCATGAAAATCTTGTAGGCTTTAGGGAATCCCATAATTGCCTTGAAATCTAAAATCCCAAGAGGGTAACCATCGGGTCGGAACTGTCTATCAGCAGGTCTTAAAGTTAGAGGGGCTTTATCTAACTCTAATCGATATACTCCTGGGAGAGTACTCATCTTAGCAGTCTTTATGGGCCATTTCTTTTCATTCTTGAAGTCACTATTCCACAATAACTGAATCTTTCTAACGGTTAGATTCTTCTTTGCAGGAAGCTTTCGATAATCATACATTGCCAAAGTCTTTTCAATTGGAATGTTATAATTTAATGGATTCTGGTAATCGTTAAGTAGATTTCTAGTAATTGTTGGAGTTTTTACTTGGAATACTTCATTAAAAGCATCCAAGTATTTCTTACCAGTTTTCTTATGAACTCCAACGATAACTAAACGTTTCCTTGATACTTGGGAGTTCCCATAGTCGGAAACGCTTCTTTCGTGAAAAATAAGTTTATAGTCCTTAAAGGCTTCATGAAGGTATTCATTTGGTAGAAGAGATAGCAAACGAGGCAGGTTTTCTATAAGAAAAATCTTAGGCTTGTAATAATTGATTCCCTCTATTACTAGATTTAAACTTCGGTTATCTTTAGGTTTGCCCAATTCTTTAACCTTTGAAAGCCTCATAATAGACGACATACCACAGTCTGGAGAAGATAAGATAACATCTACTTTCTCATCAAACTCAGGTAAGTTATACCCTTTATAGAACGGTATATCTTTAAAATTAGCCTTCCACTGACTTTCACAATTTGTATGAAAAACGGTTCTTGGCTCAATATTCCCTAATAGGTGCTTCCTAAAAGGGAAGAGCAGACCTCCTTGGCCTGCACATATCCCTAATATATTCATTTTTTGTAACTTCTTAGTTTTACGTATTTAACCCAGGCATAATGTTTCCTAACCTTGGTATAATCCAGGTCATGGTCATTATTATGTGCTTCCTCTTCAAAGCTTACATCATGATACCTTTCGCTTTGTTTGTCCCATTTAGCTAAGAACATGATGATTAAGTACTCGATTGCATACCACAAGTAGTAGAAAATCCACAACATCTCTTGCATTTGCTTGAGATGTATCTTCTCATGATTGTAATCATAGGCATCAAACTTAGCACCTTTTCTTACAAATACAATGCCGAACAAATTCATGGCTTTATACCCTTTGAAAGGTATAAATCTGTTGTAAATTACCTTCATTATATCTTATCTTTAAAGTTTTCGTAAGCGTTTTTTAACTTCTGGTCATAGGCATTTTCAGCATAACCAGGACCATTGTACTTCCGAGCAAAGCCTGCCCAGTCATGTTCTTTCAGATTTTTCAAGCAACTGGTATTATTCATGTAGTAATACATGAGTTTTAACTGACTTTCATGAGATTCCTGCATCTTTTTCACGAATTCGAAGACGTCTTTACAGCCACAATAGAGGTGATTGAAGCCCATAATCTGAAACATTCCCCAAGAAGCTGACTTCAAAGCACATTCTTCATCGATTTTCTTGGCAATTTTGAGTCTTTTGTACTCACTTGCTCCTCCTAAGTACTTCGATTTATCCCATTTTGGGAAACAAATCGTAGGGTAACTCTTTTGAGCAGCTACTGACTTGTCTAAACCGAACTTATTTTTGATTTCTTTGTACATAATGTGACCTTCAAACAGAATTTGAGGTCTACCATCTACTAGAAATCCATCTCTACCTGCTCCTTCAACCAGTTGTACTGCCTTTAAAAGAGCTGGCTCCAGTCCTAAATCATTGGCCAGAGCCACAATCATTTCATTAGTTAACTTATCCATAACGTTATATTTTAAAGTTCATTAAAGAAAAGAAAGTATTGCGTATACCTTATCTGGATGATAGTTAGGAGTTCTATTATCTTATATAAAAATTTATAATAATATGGAAGAGAAACTCACATGTCACCTATGTAATTCACCATTAGATTTGGATGATTACGATTTAGCCAAAACAGTACCTCAATTAATGAGGGAAAAACAACTTTGTTTTCGATGTGCTTTTTGGCATAGAATCCTTGAATCAGATAAAACCCTGATAGAGGATTCTAATTATGAAATGATTCCCTTGGTTACACCCTATTTTCAGCATTATGCCATTCACTTAAATAAGATTTGGTTAGAGGTTGCTACATTTAGAAGAGAGTCATTGGGCTCAACTAAGAAATATATTGCTGCAATGGTAAAGGATAAAGTATACATTGGTTCGTATAATAATTGGGGATTCCAGGGAATAATTCCGGCACACTTAAGAGAACTTTTTACTCCAAATGGTATAATTCTAACTCCAGAACAATTGGATAACTTACTTAACCGGAAATCCTTTACCGCAGCAGATTTAAAAATAATGATTAATAATTGCATTAAATCAGATTAATTTTGTATATTTGCATAAACTAATTAATAATAAAGATATGAAAAAGAACAAAGAAACCAAAAAGCTAAAGGAGGGTGAAGAAGTCATTTTCTCTGATGGAAAAACCTTAATGGAAAAGGTAAAGGTAGAAATCATCGATAAGAAAGGTGGGTTTGCAATCCTGAGTAACAAAGTAAAGGTATCAAGAACACTTGGACCAGATGGGAATTATGCCCGATTGGATGGTAAGCAAAGTGTTATCCTACCTCTTACGGATAAATCGGAATTGGATTATCAAGCATTCAAATCCTACTTCTCAATTAAGAGAAATCTGGACTTAATCGAATCAAAGATTAAGGATATGAAGGACAAAGACTTCAGTGAACTAATAGTAGAGTTAGATAAGAGGATATCTAAAATCGTAAATAAATACTTCGAACAATGATGTGGATTATCTTGGGTATAATATATGCTATCTGTATTATACCTGCCTGGTTTATGACCAGAGTAATATGCTCAATGCACCGATTAACTAGACCGGGATTCCTATTCCTAACTATCTGGTTAATCATGCCTTTATTTCCGATATACTTTATAATAACTTATATAGAAAAGAAACATGAACAGAGAGATTAAGACTAAGAAGGTTGGTAGGCAAAAGAAGCTTACCAATCCTTGCCCAGTAATCAAGGGAGAGACAGAAGTAATGGTAGGAAGCCCAAGATGTATTACCTGCCAATGGTTTGAAAGAAAATTAGAGAAGAATGGAAGAGCCTACGTCCACTGCAATCGATTATGATTCCTTAGAGAATAGGGTAATTGAAGGATTGGTAGGAGGGTCTTAGGGAAGGATAGGATTAAAGAGATATTGGATATTCTTTTGTAAGATGAATGCCAGGGATGTTTTTATTCTCTGGCTTCTTTGTGTGTTGAGGGATATCTGGGCAAGCCTTTATCACGAAGAACGAAAATCATGGCCTACTAAAAACGGGGTACCCTTAAGACGAGGTGTTAAAAAGTTGAGGTACTAAAAGGGGCGAACGGTTACGTTAAAATTAACATTCAAAAATAAAAAGTAAGGGACAAACATTTATTTTGCTTTCCCCTTACTTTTTATTTAGTTTATAAGTTCTTTAAAAAATCTTTTGTATCTCTGATGATATGAATAGATACCCAAATTACACCAACAAATAAAAATATATTTAATAACATATCATTTGTTATTTAAAGTTTTTGACTATTTGCAAACCTTTTGTTAGAACTTCTTTTTTTGTGTCCTTTGTATTTTCGCTTGCAATACTTGCAAATGAAAAATCATTCACTTTGTAGACTTGCTTATAAAATTCTGTAAATGCAGAAACAAGGGTTTTTAGTTCATTTTGTTTCTTTTCTTCTTTTGCTTTGCAAATCGAGTCAAGCAAAGAAAAAGTTGTATTTCTTAATTTTTTTCGATATGCTTTTTTTTGTTTTTCGTTCAATTCTGCAAACAGAGATTCAATGTAAATTTCTGTTTTCTTTCCTAAAGAAGTTTTTAAAAGTCCGTTTGTTTTTTCATTTAGACTTTTAAAAATACTATCAACTGAAAGTTTTATAGTACTGTTTGCTTTTGCTTGTGCTTTTGCTTTTTTTGTACTAACTTTGTTTACTTTGTTGTTAGAAACTTCTTTGTTTTCAACTGCTACATTTTTTAATTCTTCCATAATAAATACTTTTAGTTTTTATATTTATTTTATTATATCCTTTTCTCTATAAAACTAAAAGATTTATAAGAAAAAGAGAAAAGGAATAAATTAATTTTATATTGTTTCAATATGTCAAACATCGCTTTTTGATTACATTACAAAGATACAATTTAATTTTTAATCAGCAAAATTTTTAGAGAATTTTCTTTTTAAAAATTGTTAATCAAAATTTTAAATATCTCTTTGCTTTTTCAACAATACAAAGATAAAAAATATATTTTAATCTGCAAAACATTTTGAGTTTTTTTTTGAGAAATTTTTTAAGAACTATTTTTTAATAATTTCGTATGAAAAATTTGCAAATAGGTTTTAGGGGTTTGAAAGGTGGGCATGGTTGTGAGCATTAGATATAGGTATATTGATGGATATAAGGTAGGATATAGAAGGGGTTGGTATAGGTACCACTTTAGAAATTTGGAGGCCCCATACAGTCCGGTAGTTATTATCTGTATATTATCATACATAAAGGCCATTAGGTGACTAGCAGGCTTTTATACCAATGCCATGGGCCATGCAGGGAGTCCTATAGACCTAAGGCCCATAATTAGGACATGGGTAAGCCTTAGCAAGTCCCATGATGGCTTAGAGTTAGGTTACATAAGAAAAGCCCAGTACCTAAGATAGGCTGGGCTTAGGTTGTACCTAAGTTAGCGATTAGGCTTCTGCAATAAGGGTAATATATAATGAACCCAGATAAGCGGTATAGGCAGGCTTAGGTTGAGAACCATCATCGAATAGTAAAGGACATTCTGCAAGTATAGAGTTTATTTGGGCTCCTGTAAGAGTTCTATTAGAAAGTTCATAATAGAAATTATGTACTATACGACCGGGAGCTAGTTCTGAGCAATTATATGCCTTGAAGGTAAATTCTGGGATGTGTAGATACCCTTCGTCTATTAGGAAGGAAAGATACTCAAGAACTCCTTTCTCATCTACCTGAGAATCAATGTTTAGGATTGCCTGGTTTTTAGTGAACCAAGTTTTAACTAAGTTGGGTTTAATACTACGCATAGGATATAGGATTTAAAAATTAATATTCTTGTTTATTATCACATTGCAAATATAAGAATAATAAATAATATAGCAAAATCCTAATCAATTTTTATTAATCCTACTGAGGCCATTAATGGATAATGTATTATAGCTCTAATACTAATATTACGTATCTCTCTATCAATACTCTCTCAAAAGAAGTATCTCTTCTAGCAATCTAAAGTTTCTTTTTAATAAACTATAAGGGCCGTTAATGGTATACTTACTAGTTTTTAGGTACCTTGAATGGCCTAAAATTACCTCGGATTTATTAAATTTAGGGGCCCCAATCCGACAAAAAAGGTACCTAATTTTATATAAAAAGGTACCCCAAATTATTGCCTAATCCTACAAATCCGATTGCCTTTTTATATAATATATTATATAATAAGCGGCCATTAGGGGTCTAGGATTTATCGGATTTAGGTACCCCAAAAGGCCATTATTAGGTGCCTTTTAGGCAATTGGTTATATAGCCTTAGGACCTCGAGACTGATGTGTTAGAGAGCTCTATAGTATGTGTACGTATAGTAGAAAGCCTCTGCCAGATCCCCTACCCCAAATTTTTCCGACCCCCGGAAGGCCCCAAAAGTAGATTGTATTATGTATATTGATTAGTATTATATTAGGTTGAAGATTATTATGTGTATCTTAGTTAGGTTATGGTTACATAGTTAGGCCCAGTATGATTTTGTATTATGTTCATACTGGGCATTGTTATTATAGGTATGTTATTATATTAGTTATTTGTTTTGTTTGGTGGGGTGGGTTAGTAGTATTGGATTATGTGTAGGATTATGTAATAGGCTATTAGGTTTAGTATCCATAGGAGTTGTTCTAATATGAATAGGTATTTCCTTCTTTTGGTGGTGGGGTGGGTAGATTTATATTTGGTGTATCGCTTTTCGTTCTGTATCAGTTGGTAGGTAATGTATATTGCCCCTATTGCCTTAAGTATGTGATATATGGTAATCATTTCCTTTTCTGTTTTAATTTGTTTTGGGTACGTAGGTGCTTGTTGAAGATTGCACCTGAGTCTGTGTAGTAATTGGGGTTTGGTTTACCTGGAGTAGGAAAGTGTTCATTCCATTTATCCTGGTGAGGTATGTATACTTGGTTCTTGGGTTTCTTTTTCATTTGGTTTCTCTGTTTAGGATGGCTGTTTTGAATCAGGTTGATGTAAGCTCTTGAGTCTCGATATGTACGATTTCGAAGTATTCCTTGATAAGCCTTGTCTTGGTTATCTTCAAGTGAATGGTAGATGTCTTGGACTTGGCCCTTTTCTACGATTACTAAGGTTGTGATTTTTAGTTTCATTTTCCGTAATGTTTTAGTTCTTGGTTATACTCTGGGTATTTGTTCTCGTAGTAGTCATAGAGATATACGTATTCGTCATCTCCTGACCAGCAGTCAAGGAAGTAATCGTATTGTTCCTCGGTAGCTTGGGATGGGTGTATTCCCAATGTATACTTGCAGTAGTGTTCCCATACTGTTTTAGGTTGGAATTTATTAGTTGGGAATGCCATGACTACTAGAGCCATGGCAATTGATGATAATATGATTAGTTTGGTTCTCATTTGATAAAGGATTTGAAAAGGTTAATGGTTTGTTCAGCATTCTCGTAAAGAGTTTCGGGTTCTTCAAGGAGGTATGCAAGGATGGAGGTGGATTTTAATGTGTCCATAATTTTAAAATTTTATTGATTAAATACATTTTTACTTTTCACTTTGCAAATATAAGAATAATAAATAATATTTGCAATAACTGGGATTAACCTTCGTAAGCTCCGAGAGGCAATTTTAGGAGCTTTTCAATTTCCTTTATATTGGCCATATACCCATCAAAATCGGTGCAATGTAATACGTTAGTTGCAAGTATCCATTTGATATGATATTGGACTCCTCCTTCATATCCTTGGTCATCATTTAGGAACTGAGCGAGTTTTATTCGGTCAACGCAAAGGATTTTGGTTATAAGGTATGGATAAGATTCCATACGTTCGCATTGTAGTGAGGAATAGATATCTGTATTATCAGTTACTGTAGCCATTAAATCATAGAAGAATTTCATTTGAGATAATGGTATATTGGCTATCCATTCCCATCCTATGGGATATTGGTTGTTGAGTATTTGTATCATGATAAGGGTATTAAATCTATGATTTGAATATCTGTATAAGGCATTCTTAGAAGTTCTCTTAAGAGTTGCTTAGTTTGGTATACGTGCAGATGATTGGGGTTAAGCTTAACTGCTGGGTACCTAAGATACGGAGTTAGCTCCTCAGTCCTGTAGGCTATAATTAATTCTTCGCAAAACCCTATTCCTTGTACATCAAAGGATATAAGAAATTTCCCTTATACTAGCATATCATTAGTATTAAGCAATTAGTATTCTCATAAGTTAATTCTATTTCACTAGCAGGGTATTGGGAGGCACCCATAATTAGGATATTCCTCCCATATACCAGTATCAGGACAAGATTAGGTTTCATTGGGTTATATTGGTTGAGCAATTACTGATATAAAACCCTTTGGAAACTTGGTATAAAAGAATTGATATTCAGATTCAGGGGATGGGAGAAATATATTCATGAGATCCCTGAGTAATGGGTAAAGTTTCCATTGATTTTTTTCAAGAAGTTCATCCCAGGCCTGAATTTCTTCAGGGTCATAGTTTGCAGATAACTGGACATGAAATTCCTTAGCATCCGGTACAAATAGGTTAGTGACTACCTCAATTTCGTTAGAAGGTTTTTTATATTGGGTAATTGGATACCAAATACCCTCTTCTTTCCATTGATTGAGTTGGAATATTGTCATCCCAGCTTCCAGTAGGTTGGTGAGTTTGTAAATGTTTACCATGTTGTTGTCTATTTTAAAATTAAATAATACTTAAATTTTTATCTACTACAAAGATAAGAATAAAATAAATAATATGCAAATATAACTGAGGTAGAAGCAGGCTCTTAGTTAGGTTAGAGTCCTGCCTTTTGGATAGATATGAAAACAACTGGTTAATCGTCGTTAAGGGAACCCTCATTTAAAGTTTCATTAAGTACCTCATTAAGGAGTTCTGCACGTTGTTCTTTTGATAGGCCATCCAGTGTTCCTTTGATTCTCTCCTTTAATGCCTTTTTAAGAGTATTTTGGTACTGATTGATAAAGGTAATTGAAGAGATTGGTACTGGTATGAGTACTCTCATTTGTGTAGTATGATTACATGTATTTAGTAATTCTGATAACTCCTTACGGTTTTCCAATGAATGTTGAATAACCATGGCGATTACATCTGGTTGTTGAACATCAGTACAACCTGAAGCATAGCGTACAATTCTATCAAAGGTTGATTCTGTAATGTCAAAGGGCATACCCCTTAAGAAGGGTTCCCTGAAGTCAGGGTCCATTGTTTCTGTTTCTAAAATAGCTCTGATTTTCATAATTCTACTTCTCCTATTCCGTTA